>Ga0307988_1001509_pt1 | contig 12970 bp, 6 predicted proteins | sample EllFjometagen183_FD_203166 | JGI IMG/M metagenome (GOLD analysis project Ga0307988, IMG submission 203166) | Marine microbial communities from Ellis Fjord, Antarctic Ocean - #183 | ecosystem: Environmental > Aquatic > Marine > Unclassified | place: Southern Ocean | collected 2014-10-08 | reverse complement strand
CCTGAGAGATTATTAGCAATGTATACTAAAGGTGAGCGGAAATGTCATCAAATTGATTTCAGGTAAAAGTTAACTATATTCACTAGTTACTCGTGTTTAAAAGTGCATTGATTCACTTAGGCTATTCTTACCTGAATTTCCTATAAGGAATTTAATTGCTAGAGTTAAAAGATGCATCAATTCTTTCACAAGGGGAAATCCATGAAACGATTATTCTTAGTCCCGTTACTCGCATTGTTGGTATTACCTGCCAACGCTCAAATTAATTATCCGATAACTTTTTCAGTTGATATGTCTTACCAGATAGAAATTGAAGCCTTCCAACCGATCAATGGTGATGTAGTTAGTGTCGCCGGATCATTTAATGGATATGGTGGAGATGCTCTCACAGATGATGACGCTGATAATGTGTATGAGGGGACTTTTGACATTGCAGCCGGATCAATTCAATACATATACCATATTAATGGTACCAACTGGGAAAGTGTTGATACCCGCACATACACCGTTGAAATGGAAGCTACATTAGAAACGGTAGTTTTTAACCAACCGGGACCAGGTTCCTCGATGATATATTTTGTTTCGAAAGATGGGAATGATAGCTATTCTGGAGACTCTTGGGACATGTCATTTCTTACCCTTCAGAAAGCGTTGAGTTTTGCGGCCTCTGGCAATGAGATATGGGTTGCAGCAGGGACATACTATCCAGATGAAGGACCAGGAGCAGTCGACAACGATCGTCTATCGTTCTTCCAAATGAAACCTGGAGTGAGGATAGTCGGAGGTTTTGCTGGAACTGAGTCCGAAATTGATGACAGAAATCAATTTCGCAATGGTGAATTAAACGAAACTATTCTAAGCGCAGACATTGATGAGGATGGATTAATAGATGATGATAATGCATACCATGTCATTTTTAACTATGCAGATACTGACTCATCAGACAATGTGTTGGACACAACGGCAGTATTGAATGGTTTCACAATTTACGGTGGGATGGGAATATCATCGTCTCCTCACGGAAGTGGACAAGGCATTTACAATCGTTACTCTTCCCCAAAGATAATAAATTGCTCATTTGTTGATAATCATCGTGGCAATTTCACCGGGGGAGCAATCTATAACAGCGGGGCAGCTCCGTATATTTCTAATTGTTTATTCCTCAGTAATGAGGGTTCAAGGGGCGGAGCAATCAATAATTATTTTACTGGTGGGGATACAACAATAGTTTTGAATTCCCTTTTTATTGATAATATGGGTATTAGAGGGGGTGCTATATATAATGGTGGTGATATTAAGATTGTCAATTCCACGTTTTCCAACAACCTGACAACTTACGAAGGTGGATGCATCGATAATCGCGTCACTATGACTCTAATAAATTCTATAGTGTGGGGAAATCCTTCACCCCACGGGGAAGTGATGGCAATCACTGGTAATACTCATCTCCTATACAACAATCTTAAGTCAATTTACAGTTCTAGCGGGGTTACTGATGAGGGAAATATAAATGTTGATCCCCTTTATTTAGACCCAGAGATTGGAGATTACAGATTATCAGATTACTCGGGTTGCATTGGCTCGGGGATCAATAATTCAAGTGTACCTGTATCCGACTATGTTGGCAATAATCGCCCATCTCCATTTGGAACAATGCCAGATATTGGTGTCTATGAAAACTTACTTTCAATACCAAAAGTATCCCATGCTCTTGAAGCATTCACAGCAACAAATCAAGTCACTTCAGTTGGTCTTTCATGGGACGGTCCTGTGGCAGCTGGAGACACGATTGAAATCTATGCTAGTATCGATTCATCCTCAAATTATGATCTTATTGGCACCACACAGAATACCTATTATTTAGATACAAATCTTACCCCGTTTATTTCAAGATATTATCGGATTAGGGTCGTTGATGTTTCTGGCTCCCATACCGAATTTTCCTCAATAGCAAAGGGAATCCCATATACTGAGGGTCCGAATTATGTCTCAGGTATTATAAGCAACAATTTGGAATGGATCCAGGAAGGCAATCCTTTTGTAGTGGTTGGTAACTTAATGGTTAGTGAAAACAGTTCCCTCACAATCCAGCCCGGTGGCCAAATTGAGTTTACCGAAGGATATGGTTTAACTGTAAATGGTGAATTAAGTGCTAGAGGTGATGAAGTATCCCCCATTAGGTTCACGAGTTCAAGCATCAATCCTGCCCCGGGTGCTTGGAATAACATCCATTTTACGGATATAAGTGTAGACGCATCATATCTCCCTGATGGTTCATATTCTCGAGGATCAATAATAGATCATGCGATAATAGAATATGGCGGGGGTGGTTCGAATGGGCAGCTTTTATTAACTAAGTCACACCCCTATATTGCGAACACTGAAATCAAGAATAGCTCCTCTTTAGGAATTAAAACTGACCAGATTCTAGTCACATATAATTCTGATATACTTAAAATCAATGGCTGCAATATTCATGATAACAACGGCGATGGTATATATTTGTACCTCTATAGCTATTCAGGTGGTAAGGTAATTATCGACAATTGCACGATAAACAATAATTCTGGAACAGGAATAGAAGCGCAAAAGTGGAATGTTATCCAGTCCACACAATCATCCCCTGTTGAATTGACCAATAACAAGATTATACGGAACCATGGTGGTGGAGTTCTGTTTCGTAATTTACCTATGCACCTCGTAGGGAACCAAATTCTTGAGAACTCAAAAACCAGTGTTGGCTCAGCTATTTATTATAACTATGGTTATAGTAACACTGTGCGAGTGGTTGAAAATACAATTATTGAGGATAAGCAACAGCCAAATGAGTCGCTAATATACTTTAATTATGAATCCTCAGGCGGTTCTGATGATGTTGTCTTTGATGATAACAACATCATTATAGAAGATTCGACCGTGTTTTACAATGCGGGCTCATTTAACACTGATTTGGGAAATAATTACTGGTCTGGTCATGTGTGGCCCCAACTTGGTTGGATGGTAATTGATTGGAGTGAAAATACTCAATTAGGGAATGTCAATTTAGACCCGATTCTAACATCCCCATCTTTGATTGGACCACCAATACCACCCACAGATTTGAGCATAGAAAGCTATGATGCTAATTCTGTATCCATTTCATGGGCTAATCCCAACATAGACGATATTGCAGGAATAAAGGTACACCATAGAATGGCTGCCGAAAACAGTCAATACAGTATCACGGATGTTGGGATTGCATCATCTTTTACACTTTCTGGGCTTAGTCTTGGTAGCGAATACTTTATAGCCGTGACAGCCTATGATAACGATGGGAATGAAAGCTGGTATTCAAATGAGGTAATCGCTACGACTCGAGTGATGGAGGTTCAGAATCTTGATATTGCAGGAGTCGAAGAACTTCAGCACATTACTTCACATGAACCGCTCATTACTTTTGACTATTACGACAATATGAGTGGGTCTCAAACTAGTTACCACATCCAAATCTCAACAGACTCTACTTTTTATAATGTACCAGTATGGGACACTGGTGCTGCTACAAGCGACACTACTTCTATTCAGTATACTGGAGGAGCCTTACTCGATGGTGTGAAATACTATCTACGAGCTAAAGTAGCTAGTGGAACGTTCTGGAGTGAGTGGGAAGACCTTGCTTTTGGGATGAATACCAAACCAAGTATACCTGCCCAGATATCACTCATCAATGATGAGGTGACTACGAGTGATGTTCTACTAGAAATATCAAACAGTTCTGATGCAGAGGAAGACACTCTCACCTATGATTTCAGACTATATGATGCTACCCAGGGTTTTCAACTCGATTCAGCCATCGCAGTCGTTCAAGACCCAGAGGGAACAGAGTGGGAGGTTACATCTGCACTAGTCGATAACTCACAACACTGGTGGACAGTACAGGCTTATGATGGTTATGAATACAGTGAACTTGCTGGTCCTGAGAGCTTCCTGATCAACTTTGAAAACGATGATCCTGCAGGCTTTGACCTGACCTCACCACTCCTGGACGAGTCTATCATAAACCAGGCTCCGCTTTTCACATGGGATCCTGCAGTTGATCCTGATCCACTTGACACGGTGAGGTATGTCCTATATCTCGATACACCCGATCCCGGTGGAGAAATATTCTATCCAGGAATAGATACTTCCTTCCAATTGGACTATAATCTTGAAGACAATACTACCTACCATTGGAAAGTAGTCGCACATGACTTAAACGACTCTGAAACTGAAAGCAATGGTGGCTACCAGAGCTTCACAGTAAACACTACTAACGATCTACCTGAGTACTTTGAGCTACTCTATCCTGTATGGGATGAGATGGTAACCAACCTGCAGCCAGAGTTCCTTTGGGAAGCTTCAAGTGATCCAGACGATGAGACAATCGTTATGCGAAGCAGAGGCAAAGGTCCATTAGCAGATCAATCAGGTCCTGGGAACACAGTTGATATGATCACAGGCTATGATTTCTACTTGAGTACGGATTCAATGTTAACTGAAGTAGTTCCTGTTGAAGTCATTGGAACATCCTACTCACCAACTGAAGATCTACTCGAGAATCATGTTTACTATTGGGCTGTTTCTGCAGTTGATGATTCTGGCGGTGTAACCTTCTCCGATACAGCATCCTTCTGGACCAATTCAGTGAACGAAGCACCTGCAGAGTTCAGCCTGTTGCTACCAACTGAAGGCGAAGTACTGACAGTGCTATCTCCAACCTTCACCTGGGAACCCAGTAGTGATCCTGACCTCTATGATGGCTTTGGCTATCACATAATATTGGGTAACAGTCCTGAAGACATGGATACTCTCTGGTCAGGTGGGGACACCACTCTTACTCTTGAGTGGGAGCTAGAGGATAATATGACCTACTACTGGGCAGTCTTTGCAGAAGATTGGTCAGATGTCGCAACGTATAATATTGGTGGTTTCCAAAGTTTCATCATTAACCAAGGGAACGACTCTCCATCCATGGTTGAACTGATTACACCTGACTCAGTCATGGTTCTAACCCTTACACCAGAAATGTACTGGACCGCAGCTTTTGATGTTGATCCGGGTGATGTGGTTTCTTATGAAATGCATTGGTGGGGAGAGGGTATTGAGTTTGACTCAGTTCTAACAGACACAAATGCAACATTCGTGACCAGTGAGCTGGAAGATAACACGCAGTACTTTTGGGAGGTAATCGCTATGGATCAAACGGATGGGATCTCCCATTCTGAAGCAGCAACATTCTGGACAGACTTAGTCGCGGAAGCTCCTGGTACATTTGCTTTACTATCACCAGAAGATGATGTCGCTGGCCTATCTGATATGCCTTCATTTGAATGGGCTCCGTCAGACGATCCTGATCCTATGGACTTCGCTACCTATACTTTTCAAATAGCTACGGACTCGAGTTTCGCTGAACTTGTATTCGAGATCAATACAGAGGTTGATGTTGCTCTAGAGATGACAGAGGCACTACCGGCTGATACTGAGTACTGGTGGAGAGTAGTAGCTACAGATACCGACTCACTCACAACTGAATCAGAGATATTCAAGTTTACAGTTGGGTACGTTTCAGTTGCTGAAGCGATTGCTTTGCCTACTGAGTACGTCCTTGATCAGAATTACCCGAATCCATTCAACCCCAGCACAACCCTAAGATATGGATTACCGGAAGATTCAGAGGTCTCCATGGTTATCTACGATATTCGTGGAAATACAGTGAGAACCATTGAATCTGGTGCTCAAGGAGCTGGCTGGTATGAACATGTCTGGAATGGGATGAACGATGAAGGTCAGCCTGTATCAACAGGTCTATACCTGACTAGGCTCAGAGCAGGATCGTATACTAAGACGATAAAGATGCTCTACCTCAAATAAATAGTCTCGTTTAACTCGAGTTACGAAGCCCTCGATGTCAAACTCGGGGGCTTTTGCTTTACAAGGGGATAACTAATCCCCTTGTTGCATTCTGCAATAGCCTGAGAATCAGGGACTTACAAAGATCTCAAAAGATACATGTGCACTGGCTGCTCACTCAAGTGTGAAAACACATAAGCAGAAACCCAAACTAGTATTAGTTAAATCCATAATAAATAAGTATATATGTTAAGAATCATGCATGCTGATGTGAAATTGCCGTATGGGGGGCTAATAACCTTATCTGTAATGCAATATGGGTATTCTTGTAGCCGATATTGATGAGGGTGCTTATTGTCGAGTTGGCTACTTATACTAAGTTATACAGGGTTATACATTGAATGGCGTATAAGTTGTTATAAATGCCTCAGACACATTGAAAGAGTTAAATGCCTGAAGACCAAAACATAGAGTGGAAAGAATCCTGGCGAGATGAATATCTCAAGTGGATCTGTGGATTCGCTAATGCAGATGGTGGACTCCTGGAGATTGGCCGTAACGATGACGGCCACCCCGTTGGGTTGACCAACGCAAGGCGCTTACTTGAAGATTTACCAAATAAGATTAGAGCTCTTCTGGGGATTGTTCCGGATGTACATCTGATCCAGGAAGGTGGGCATGATCTGATCCGGATCCAGGTAGAACCACAACCCCACCCGGTAAGTTACAATGGAAAGTATCATTATCGAACCGGGAGTACCAAACAGGAATTACGAGGAGCTGCCCTCGACCGCTTTCTCTTGCAGAAAATAGGCAAACACTGGGATGGTGTTCCTGTCCCGGATGTAGCAATCTCTGACCTTTCATCTGATGCCCTTAAAGAGTTCCGTCAACGTAGTCATAAAAGCCAACGTCTTCCAGAGGATGTTCTAGATGAAAGTGATCAAGAGATCATATCTAGGCTACATCTGACAGATGGAAATCACTTAAAACGTTCAGCTCTGTTGCTGTTTCATCCAGATCCTGAGCAGTTTGTGACTGGGGCCTTCATCAAGATCGGTTACTTCGAGGCAGACGCAAATCTTCGTTACCAAGATGAGATCCATGGTGAGATTCTAACCCAGGCAAATAGATCGCTGGATATCCTAAAAGCCAAATACCTGAAAGCACTCATCTCTTATAATGGTCTGCAGCGTATTGAGACTTACCCCGTACCTGAAGAAGCACTGCGAGAGGCTATCTTAAACGCCGTAGCTCATAAAGATTACAGCAGTGGCACCCCCCTATTCAGATCAGCGTCTACTCTGACAAGATCATGATCTGGAATTCTGGGCAATTACCCCAGGGCTGGAGCGTTGATACCATGCTGGATAAGCACCAGTCGCTTCCATTTAATCCGGATATTGCTAATGTGTTTTCTCTGGCCGGGATGATTGAAGCCTGGGGTCGTGGCATTGAGCGGATCTTCGCTGCATGTACGGCAGCTGGGATCCCTGATCCAGAATTGAAGCACGAGCCGACAGGGCTGTGGGTGACTTTCCCATTTTCAGCTGAATATCTGAAAGCAATCCAGCAGCCGTCCACCCCAGATTCTACCCCACCTGAGTTGGGTAAAAAGTTGGGTAGAAAGTTGGGTGAAAACCGGCAGGCGATTCTGGATGCCATCAAGGAAAACAATGAGGTTACCCAAGTTGAGCTTGCAGAAATCGTTGGAATCAGTCAAACCGCTATTGAGAACAATATTAAGTGGCTCAAGGACAACAGCTATATCGACCGGTTCGGCAAGAAGGGCGGATACTGGGTAATCCTAGATGAGGGTGATGATGGATCAGATCGCTAACCTGAATGTAAAACTCAGAACAGAGAGATTGCTCTGATTTAGGATATACTCCATTGTGATTACCTGGAGGACCAACTCAGAATCGCCGGTTTATGAGACTCTTGCACGCCCCCATTTGATTCTGAAACGTTATTGATACGATTTTCTAATAGGGGAGCTGAAAATCTCGCTGTCATGTATCGGAGATAGGTATATAGAAATGTTACTGGGACTATGTTTAGAGCCCCCGGGTCGTCTCAATAACCACCGTTTATGAGACTCAGATTCGTACACTTCATGGAACCGTTTGAAGTCAATAAACTATGTCTTAAAACTCATCTCAAAATTAAAGTATCATAGGAAACTGCAATTACCGTTTTTGAGGCTTCCTATCACAGTGCGGATTAATTCTCATTGGCAAAATTCTTTGTAAACTGGAAGACTGCCAGGAGTAGATCATAGCTGGCTTTGTAAACGGGCAATTCATCATACTGAGACATCCCGACCTCTTAGTGCGTCGATGGGGGTAAACCCCCATACCCCCGAATAGTCAAATGGCCTAATCCCTCACACACCGGACAGAGAACCCGAACCTCTTAAGCTGGCTGACCCGGCCGACATCTGAATCGCCGTAATTCAGTATACGGTACCACGCGGTGCTACTACTGCTCTCAGTAGCGGACCAGAAGTAACCGTAGGTGCCCAAAACGTAGTAATTACCATTGTTGGTACGGTAACCACCAGGCAGCGCAGTAAAGCCACTCTCGTTTGTGGCTCCTGTGTTTGGACTATTCCAATGGTTTGTACCGGTTTCTTTCAGCTTTTCACCAGCGACACCCGCTCCACCAAGGTGGTTTGTTAAAGTGGTCCACTCATCATCTGTAGGGACATGCCAGCCTTCAGGAGCAATTTCCTCGTCCTTCACACCATCACCATCCGTATCTCCATTTACTGCATACCAATTGAACAAGGCGCCATAAGTATCTAATTCATTAGAAGTATTATTATTGTAGATGCAATACGCCTCAGTTGTCAGCGCTGTCCATTCACCAGGATCAGTTACAGGGGTGATTGGCGTACCATCTCGGTAATGAGTTACCTTTAAGTTCTCAGTCATCCAGACCTGATTACCTATTCTTACTGTCCCATAGGTGTTGCCGTCCCAATCTACCAGTGGCGCTGTTGCAGAGGCAGTGGCAGTGGCAGTGTAATCTGATATGTTATTAGCTGAAATAGCTGCTATGCGATAATCATAGCTCTGACCAAATGTCAAACCACTATCGGTATAAACATTCGCATCTGCTGAGACTGTAGCGATCTCTGTGAATCCACTTCCTCCGTCACGCTCGATCTTAAAACCAGTTTCGTAACCCGTGTTATCGGTCCAGGTCAATTGAATCTCGCTGTCACTCACCGAACTTGCGGTAAGTTCAGATGGAGCTGGGAACTCTGTGGCTGCTGTGATTGTTGCCCATGAGCTGGTATTCGCTGATGTATATGCTGCTATTCGGTAATTGTAACTTTGGCCATAGGTCAAGCCTGTGTCTATAAAGTTAGTCACATTTGAAGTCACTTGTCCAATTTCAGTAAATCCACTACCTGCATCACGCTCTATCTTAAAACCATCTTCATAACCCGTGTTATCTGTCCAGGCAAGTAGTACAGATTCATCTGAAATGGGAATCACGGTTAAATTACTTGGTGCTGGAAAAGTGATTGTCTTCTTTAATATATTGGAATTTACTGAATAATTTGATGAGACCTTGCTCTGAACCACATAGCTATATTCCGTGCCCAACACACAAGCGGTATCTGTGAAAGCAAGTAGGTCTTTAACAACTGTTCCAATTACACTATAAGATCCGGAGCCACTTTCACGACTGATGACGAATTCTTTGCTGTGTTCTTCATTGTTCTTCCAGACTATTTCAATCTCTGTATCTGTCACTGCATCCGCGCTGAGCAAGGTGGGTGGGTCCAGTACATAATTAGGATCGGCGGGATTGGCAATCTCCGCTTCCTCACAGGAAATAAGTATGAAAAGTGATATTAGACTTAACAGACCGAGCTTAATACTGGTTACGAATATTTTATTTAGCATGCTTCTCTCCACTGAGACTTAAATAGTAGTTAATGGTTACTTAACTTTGACCGCAATTCTGCAATATCCATCTGGAAATAAACCACAGGCGCTAATGCCAATGCCCCCAGACCAAACGACATGCTCGACATGCTTTTTTGAGAATTTGTCTTGTCAAATAGATCACTAATCTCATTCGCATCCGTAGCAACCAGATAATCATCATAAGTTGAATTTGATAACTGGTTCAAAAGCAAGCCCCCGAGAGCAAAACCACCTGAACCAATTAGGCTCATATTTCTATACCAACTCAGTCGATCAATATCCTGCTGAATGCTCCCCTCATAAGTAACCAGCTTGAGATTTAGCTCCTTGCGCTCATCAAGGCCCAAACTAAAATCCCGTGTCACTTCCAGGAAATTGGGATGGGCGAATACCAGCGAGTGCTCACCGGTTGGTATCTGTTTTAATATTTGGGGACTGGACCCAACCACAACTCCATCCAGCCGTAACAATGCTTCTGGGGGGTCACTAATCGCTATGATGGTTCCAGCATGTCGCACCAGATCAACATTAATCGGATACATTTCATTGATGTCTACTTGGACGAATTGTTCATATTCGTGATAATTAGGAGCTGTGACCTTTATTTCAGCCAGCCCTGTTCCAATCCTGTAATTGACCAGTGGCAACTTTCCAACGGCTTTGCCATTAATGCTAACCTGGGCTGATTCAGGTGAACCCATAATATTCAGGGTACCAAAACGCGGGCTCAAAACCACGACCTGCTTATTGGTCTTGCCATCCTCTATGAGTATTTCTTCATCCAGTGTCTCATACAAATCTTGAGTAACCTTGAGTCGGAAGGTGCCAGAGGGTAATTCATCCAATGTTACTGGAGCTTTCCCTTTGAATTGTCCATCTACGAAGACATCAGCCCCTTTGGGATTTGCTTCCACACTGAGTTGACCAAAGGCGGGGTGCAACACAATCATACGTTCGTTATTACTGCCATCGCTAATGGTGTATTTTTCCTCGGTGATATGATAGAGGTCTTTACTTACTGTAATGGTATAGTCACCGCTGGCTAATTCTGGTAAATCGATGGGGGTTTTACCTTTTTGCTGACCATTAAGCTGTACTACGGCACCACTGGGTTCACTTTTGATGAGTAATCGTCCGAAGCGGGGTTTTAGCTCTGCCTGAATCTGTACGATCCCGTCTGGGGTGATAGTGATTTCCTCTTGATATGGATGATAAAGTGGTTTCTCAACGCGAATAAGATGCTTTCCTACGCCGACACTGGTATTTTGAGCTGGAGTGGGTCCCAGTTCTACTCCATCTAAAAAGGCCGTTGCTCCACCAGGATCAGATCTCACCATAACAATACCGTGATTCACAGCCAGGCCACCACTACCGGTACCCGCTTCAAATGTCACTTCATAATTAAGAGTCTCCCCGGCCAACACGTTTAGGTTCTTGACCCAGTCCTCTTGTCCAGCCAGAGTAAATTTTATCTGATGTGCACCCTCTGTCAGCGATAAAGATACGGTCTGACTACTGGCCTGAGTTGTATAGGCATCATCCACAAAGACAGCTGCGCCCGATTTATTCAGTGTAAATTCAACCATTCCCTTGGCGGCGCTATTGACAGTCGCAGTTTCCCCAGCGGATTGACTATTTGTGCCACTGCCTTCAGCAGCCATACGAAGGGCAGCATTTCGAACACGTTGGGAGAGAAACTTCTGTACATCAGCCTCATCATTTTCCTGAATGTGAGCGATAATCTCCCCTGTTTCAACACTGATAAGACGAACTGAGATTCCGTATAAACCGAAAGTCTTGGTTACGGACCCAGCAATAACATATTCGGCCCCGACCAGTTCACCAACTTCCACTGCACACTCATCAGCTACACATCCACTAAGCTGAGTCTTCTGTTCTTCCAGGATTTCGTTCAGCAATTGTCTTTCAACAAGCTTGAACTTGTGAGTTTGCTGAAGATTGCCTGAGAAACGATCCGTTATGTTCCGGGCATCGATCTTGCTCATGCCGCTGCCTTGGAATTCAAGGACAGCAACATAATCCTGAGCGGAGATGGAAAGGGTTGCGCTGAGGAGGAATAGTGTGATTAGTAAATGTTTCATGGTGATCCTGTATGATTAGCTACTTTACTGTTTCTGGGCTAATAATTATTCGGCCTTTATAGCTCCTGCAATAATTGTGATAATTTGTCCTCATCTCCTGGCTTATAACCAAGATGTAGGTACTTTATCAATCCATCACCACCTATTACTATGATAGTTGGCAACGATTCTGCTACAAACTTCTGAGCAGTTCGTGCATAACGATCCATAAGTATTGGATGGGTCATCTTGAATCGTTCTTTATGTCGCTGGACTTTGTCAGTCTCTTCTCGTTGTTTAACTACATCTCCACCTTCATCTGCAACCATTAAACCACCAACATTCACATAGTATAAGCGAACATTCGACATGGCTGGATCTGCCATCATCTGCTCCAGTGCTGGGATCTCCTGACGACACGGTATACACCATGTGGCATAAAATGCTAAAATGATGGGACTATCGGGTTTTATCTCTTTACTGAGGAAGAAGTTCTCACCCTCCAATGTTCGTAGGAAGAAGGTTGGGGCAGGATTACCGACCATGAGGTTTTCAGGTTCTTGAGCTTGAATGCTTGGTACAATTACTACCATCAGAATCCAGCACCCAATGAGTGTTTTTAACAGTTTCACGAATCCCCTTATAAGTAGTCTATGAGTATAAGATTACTGAAGCTCATTGTCAAAGGCATATACCCACATATGAGATCCTCTCAAAGAACCCCTAGGGCTAGAAACTGGCCAACATGAATTATAACTATTACCCCATTGTTACTATATGACAGTGATATTTCACACTCTTCTATGAGGAAAGTATCTGTTCTGGAAATCTGCAGCTTTATTCTGTCTCAAATACGTTAAAAGCAGATAATTATGATACTTTGATTTTGAGATGGGTTTTGAGACTCTGTTTACTGGCTTTGCGAGGGGTTGACAGAGCTAATGAATATCGTCTCATAAACGAAGGTTTTTGAGACGATGGGTATCCTATAAAAGGAGTACCATATCTATGACCATGAAATCAAAAGAGAAAGTGGCAACACCTGAGGAATTTAAGGACCTTTTCATTCAGGGGCAA
>Ga0307988_1001508_pt1 | contig 12987 bp, 13 predicted proteins | sample EllFjometagen183_FD_203166 | JGI IMG/M metagenome (GOLD analysis project Ga0307988, IMG submission 203166) | Marine microbial communities from Ellis Fjord, Antarctic Ocean - #183 | ecosystem: Environmental > Aquatic > Marine > Unclassified | place: Southern Ocean | collected 2014-10-08 | reverse complement strand
CTTCAGCTGTATTAAAATCTCCCTCTGCAGCCGACATATCTGAAGAGCAGCGACAATGAACGCAGTTAAGATTGCATCTCTGGGTACTTTCCCAAGCAATCCATTTAGGGATAAATTCTTCCTGTTTTGGGCTCATAATTTCTCCTGACTTCTGATTTAAACTCTATTTAAACCAGAGTACTACAGATATTTTACTCAGCTCAAGGGTTCTCGACTGAAATAGTGGCTTTTAGATAATTTCTTTTCCTACTCGTTGGCCAAAGATACCCATACGATTTCCTCTTGCATATAAACAGTAAACGCTTGAGGGGCTGCACTTTTTAATAATTGCCCAAGATACCGGTGGATACTACCGTCTTCAGTGAAGAGGCGAGCGCTCTGCAATAATCCAAAAATTCGTGATCGTAGAATCTGATCACAGCCAGCAAGATCAACAAAGAGCAACGGTCCCTTAGCAACATCTGACAGCCCCAAAGGATCTGGAGAAACGATAAGCCCCCCTTCTAATGCTGCAGGGATTCCCACCCGACCTAACAGATTCCGAGCCAGATCGCGATTATAGCTTTTCACCCCCATCGCTTCGCCTACTGCCAGGGGTAATGCCGGAACAACAAACAAAGTCCCTCGCTCCTTCAACTCATCATGATTTGCCAAGAAATAGAGTTGCTGCAAAATACTGTCGAGATCGTTAGCACGCATCTGTGGCGCCAGTAAATAAGCATACTGATCATATGCTGGCCGCTCAGTATCCGCTTGTAAGAGCGCTTGCCATGGCATTTCAGTCGGTGGCTGTTCTCGAAGCTTCTCTTCTTGTATTTTAATCAGCAGCTCCTGCAGCTTCGCCATTTTCTGCTGCAGTAACTGAACCCGCTCTTCCTTCTCTCCCGCAACCGCCGGAAAAACATAAATTTGGTGCAAACAAACCATAAACAGAAAGCAACAGAAAAATCGTATGCTATGCTTTAACATGTCATCTCCTCAAAAAAAGACTCTTTAAAACTTGGGGGATTATACAGAAAAACTTATACTTTTGGGGGCAAATATCTGCATCAAAGCCAACCAAAACTTGCGAACATGGTATTTCATTCTTGATCATCGCAAAAACCTTAGACTTATCCGAGGCTAGCAGCATCATGTAAGAAACCATAACTTTAATAAAAAGGATTACCATGTCAAAAAATATTGAAATAAAAATTGTGATAGACCCCCCGCTGGTAAAGTATTTTGAAGAAGGGATGAGCAAAAGAGGCATCGATTTCAGTGTCGCAGAAGAGATGGCAGAATTCCTCGCTACTGTCCTCAACGATTCAAGCTATCCAATTACGTCCATCAAAACTGACAAGCAGGAAATCCATCTTAATTATCGACCGAAATCTTTCGCCGATCCAATTTTTTAACCCAGAGCCAAGAATGTCAATGTACTTTTGAAATGCAAGTATCATGATTTCAAATTTAATCTTCACAATTTGATTCTTCTATAAAAAATTCTCCCCACCACAAAACATCGATAAATCATTATAGTGAATTATATTAAACTACATATGTGATTTAATTTGATATATTGTTGACTAAAAAATAATAATGATCTATTTTTAATTTTATTTTCTGGCAAATGTTGAGATTTGGCCACACTAAATTTATAACGTTCATAAGAAATCATTTTGAACTTTTCAAAAGGGAGAAGCAGATGGGCATCCGGATGAGGTCAATCCTGGTTATGGGGATTTTAGGGTTACTAGCTATTGCTGTGATCGGTATCACCAGCTATAAACTCAGCGTCAATAATGCCCTGGATGAAGCTAAAATCAAAAGCAACATTATTTTAAATTATGCAATGGCCACCAAAAAATACATGAAACAGGTTCAGAAACCTCTGGTGCAAGAACTGATTGAAAAAGATCGATTCTATCCAGAACTCATGTCAGGCTTCGTCTCGGCAAGGGGAACGTTTGAGATATTCAAAGAATCTTCTCCTGATTACACTTTCAAACAAGCGACCCTCGACCCTCTTAATTCATCAAACAGGGCAGATCAAAATGAAGTAGAACTCATCAACAATTTTAGCCAGAATCCGGCGTTAAAATCGTCCGAAGGAAGAATCACCAAGGATGGAGCTGATGTTTTCTACTTCGCCCAACCAATCAAGGTCAGCAGTAAAAACTGCTTAAACTGCCATGGTGACCCCTATGATGCCCCCAAAGATCAGGTAGAAATCTATGGTACCGAAACGGGATATAACTGGAAAATGAATGATACTGTTGCCGCTTTTGTTGTTTACATTCCAACTCAAACCGCAATTGCAGCAGCAAAAAAGCTCTCATTCACTCTGATTATGGTTGGTGCTGCTGGAATCACCCTGATTCTTCTTATTCTCTGGTTTTTCCTGGACCGTAGCGTTGTTCTCCCTATTACCAAACTGGCACAACGGACCGAGAGTTTCAGCCTGGGAGAAGACCTTGACGAGCCAATTATTGGAAATTCGAACGATGAAATTGGGACTCTGGCGCAAGCGATTGAACGACTACGCATCAGTCTCGTTAAATTATTACAATAAGGGAACCAGGAATAAATTGATGTGCAAATTTCTACATTTTATAACTGTATTCTGCATCCTCACACTTACTACCAATATGGCACTCGCAAGCGAGCAGGAATGCACTACGCTCAAAACCACGATCAAAAAAGAGCGCAATCTGCTCAAAAAAAGAGAGCTGCTCAATAATGCACTTAAGATCTGCCCTCAGGATGCTGAGATTCACTACAGCTGTGCATATGCAGCAGAAAGACTCCGAAAGTACGATAAAGCACAGCAAAATTACCTTAAAGCCACAGAGCTTGACGGTAACTATGCCAAAGCCTATTTCGGCCTGGGTGATATCTACATGGTTCTGGGAAACGCCAGATCTGCCATTAACGCCTATGAAAGGGGGCTTGCTCTGGTACCACAGAACAAGCGTGCCCGATCATCTCTTACTCTGGCCCGGATCAAACATAAGGCAGAATTGGGAGAACAAATAACGCCTGCTGAATTTATTCAGGTCATGCAGGAAAGTAAAGCAGAGGAAACCACGCAAGGGGCAGTCGATGGCCCTCTTCTGCGAATGCAGATACACTTTTACAGTGCTTCATCACAGCTGTCTGAGCAGGCAATGGCTCAACTTATTAATGTCGGTAAGGCCCTTGAAAATCCAGTTTTGATTGATAAAAAATTTGAAATATCGGGCCATACAGATGATACCGGAACGGCAGAAGCAAACTTGATGCTATCGAAACATCGAGCTGAACAAGTGAGAGAGTACCTGCTTAATTCCTTTTCAATCCAACCTGAAGCGTTGATCGTTGCCTATTACGGAGACACCCGTCCAGCCGTGCCCAACACATCAACTGACAATCGTGCTCTTAACCGACGGGTTGAATTCAGACGGCTGAATCAATAAATTCTGGTAAATAAAGGTGTTTACATGTCCACCCTGCAGGAACTCAAAAATCTAACCGACAGCCTGACTGGCATTCAGAAGCTGGTAATTGTCGCCCGCGATGGGACAGTTCTACTCAATGATGGTGAGCTCAGCAAAACTCTGGGAGATTATGTTGCCTACGCTGCGGTCATGGTTGAACAACTAAAACCATACCTGGGCTTTACCGGGCCGTACCACTTGATTATGGAACAAACCTCTGGAGATCGGATCCTGACATTACTCGGCGAACAGGTCATTGTCGGAGTTGATATAAATGCCAATGTTTCACCCGCCATTATCCTTGAACAGATGAGCCCAATTGTAGATCAAATCACAATTTAAATGAGGCAATTATGCAGAAAATTCTGGATGAATTAAAAACAACACCGGGTGTCCTAGGATCCGCTGTTTATACCAATAAGCACGGAATTCTTGCCACGAATCTTCCGGAAATATTCAAAGCTGACATACAGAAGCGGGTTGCAAGTATCCTGCACAGAATCTTCAAGCTGAACGAAACCGTCAAGCTGGACGTCAACTCCTTCGAAATTCAGTATGATGAAGCACTACTACTGATCAGAAAACTCTGCAACACCTCTTCCCTGATTATCCTTTGTGAGCCAGATGCAAAAGTCCATCTGATCAATATGTCGGTCAGCATGTTAGCAACTGATCTTCTCGAGCTTATTGAAGACTGTGAACAAGCCCCAGCGTTACCAGAAAAAACTCCGGCAAAGCAACCACCAGCGGATCTGGAATCAGTCCTCACTGGACCATTAGCCGACAAGTTCTCCGTCATGAAACGGGCATTGGCAAAACATATCGGACCTGTTGCCAATAAAGCCTTAAAAACTTCGGTGAAACAATGGCTGGAACAGGGGGAACCCTCGGTGACACGCCTCGCTCAGCTTGCTGAAATCATGCGGATGGAAATTGACAACCCCGCTTCACAGAGCGGATTTCTTGACGAGCTGAAAGGGGTCATTTAAGCGCATAACGTGATTCAATAAAACCTATTTGATCTCTGAACGAGAGCTAAGACGATAAAGATTGCCCGGATGAACCAATCGAGCATAACTGATGAGGTTGTTCCCCGACCAGGTTCTCCGTTTCACCAACAAACACGCAGTTTCTGCGCTAATATTCAGAGCATCCTGCTCCAAAGACGTTGGTAAAACAGCTTCAACAATATGTTCTATCTCTGATAGTGGAAAGAGCTCACTCAAGTACTGGCTGGGTGTTGTTACTGAAAAGTCCTGTTTAATATAATCAGGAACAATAGCGGCATTAACATAACGTTCTGCAAACTGCAGAGGCTGACCATTCTCTTTATGGATGATCAGGGAGTGAAAAACCACATCTCCAGTACTTATTCCCAATTGATCTGCTAATTCCTTATTAGCTTTTATTTCCTTCAAACGATACCGCTCATTGCTGTAAACATTGTTTCGCCCCCGAATTTCATCGGCGATATTGCGGATCTCCAGTAATGGCGATTCTGCTTGAGCCATCGCGACAAAAGTCCCTAGTCCCTGATGCCGAACTAACATCCCCTCAGATACAAGCTCCTTCACGGCTCGATTTGCAGTCATGCGGCTGACACTAAATTGTTTTGCCAGCTCATATTCGGTCGGAATCTGCGCATCGGGAGGATATGTTCTATCCCTGATCGCTTGAGAGATAAAATCCTTAATGACTTGAAATCGAGGCTGAACCCCGACATTCCTTGATCCCTGCATCTCAATCCCTTTTGTGTTGGAAAAATAGAGAACGAAACTATACACAATTCCTTGCAACATTGTCTATAATTGTATATACAAATAAGAAGCAGAGAGGAACCTCGATGAATTCAGCATTCGGTGGCAGCCAGAAAATCTGGATAAACGCTCAGATAGCAACGATGAGTCCGCAGGTAGATACACCTTACGGGTTACTAAAAAATCATGTTTTAGGGGTTGATGATGGGGAAATTACATTTATTGCCCCCATGCAGGATATCGATATTAATGCATTTCCAGGAGAGATCATTGATGCTCAAGGAAATTATCTGACCCCTGGATTGATCGATAGCCATACTCATTTGATTTATGGAGGTCAGCGCTCTGGAGAATTCACCCGTCGCTTGAATGGTACTACTTATGAAGAAATTTCCCGTGCTGGTGGTGGGATCCTTGCCACTGTCGCTGCAACCCGCATGCTTAGCGAAGATGAACTGGTCGAGCAGGCACGCCCACGATTGGAAGCGCTGATCAATGAAGGAGTCACCACAGTTGAGATCAAATCAGGATATGGTTTAACCCTTCAGGATGAGCTAAAAATGCTCAGAGCTGCTAAAAAGCTCGCAGCGGATTATCCCATACACTTACGCACCACATTGCTGGCAGCACATGCCGTTCCTCCCGAATATACCAAGGATCCTGATAGCTATATTGAACTCATTTGTGAAGAGATGATCCCCCAGGCTGCGGCTGAAGGACTTGCTCAAGCCGTTGATGTTTTCTGCGAAAAGATTGCATTTTCTGCGACCCAGAGTGAACAGATCTTTGCAGCCGCCCAAAAAGCCGGGCTGGGGATAAAGGTTCATGCCGAACAGCTTTCCAATAACCATGGGGCGGAACTGGCAGCCAGTTATTCGGCCTGGTCAGTCGACCACCTGGAATATTTGGATGAAGCTGGCATTAAAGCACTGAAAAAAACAGGAACCGTTGCGACTCTTCTCCCCGGAGCTTTTTATTTTCTCGGTGAAACGAAGAAACCACCTGTTGAGCTGTTGCGTCAATATCAGGTTCCCATGGCTCTGGCCAGCGACCTCAATCCCGGAAGCTGTCCATTGGCCTCATTGCGATTGATGTTAAACATGGGTTGCATTCTGTTTGGATTAACTCCGGAAGAAGCTCTGTTGGGAACAACAAGAAATGCTGCCATTGCCCTCGGTCTTGGAGACGGTATTGGTACCCTCCAGGCTGGAAAAACTGCAGACATGTTGCTTTGGGATATTGGTGATCCGGCTCAGTTGGCATATGAATTTGGATCAAACGTGCTATTGCAACGCATCTTTGGCGGGGAAATCAGTTATGCATAAAGCCGCTGATATGAATCTTTGGACGAGGCGCACCGATGAGGGTGAAGACCTCCGCTGGCATCAACATGTCGTTCCGTGGCGAGAAAAAGATCAGGATCCGGGCGTCGTGTTACTTGGGGTTACCAGTGATGAAGGGGTAAAACGCAACCACGGTAGACTCGGAGCGGTTGCAGGTCCTGACGAAATCCGCCAAAAATTAGCGAATCAGGCTTACCATCTGCATCGCCCCATTTACGATGCAGGAAACCTTTGTTGCGAACGGGGCAACCTGGAAGCATTGCAACAGGAACAGGCAGCACTGGTATATCAATTACTTAATCAAAGCCATTTCCCTCTGCTACTGGGTGGCGGACACGAAATTGCCTTCGGCACTTTTCTGGGTCTGGAGCAACATCTGCATCCCTCCAACACTGATGCACCGATTGCTATCATCAACTTTGATGCGCATTTTGACTTGCGTCAAGCCGCTGTAGCCACTTCCGGCACACCGTTTTTGCAAATTGCAGAACATTGCCAAACCAAGGGTATCCCTTTCCACTACTGTTGTCTCGGCATAAGTGAAGTTTCCAATACCAGCGCACTGTTTACCCAGGCAAACCAACTGGGAGTTGAATATCTGCAAGATGAAGAGCTCAATAACTGGCAGTTGCCACAAATCGAAGAAAAATTGATGGAATTCCTCCACCCTTGCCAGGCACTCTACCTGAGTATTGACCTTGATGTTCTTCCCGCGGAAACCGCCCCTGGAGTCAGTGCTCCGGCAGCCAGAGGGGTTCCCCTTCCTATGCTTGAGCACCTGCTAGCGTTTATCAAATCAGTGGCTCTGGATCGATTCAAAGTGGCAGATATTGCTGAATATAATCCACAGTATGACATTGATGGCCGAACTGCCAGAGTCGCAGCCAGGCTTTGCCACCTGCTCACTCGCTAACTAAATATAAGGAATATAGATATGAGCAACAAACGACGCGACACAAACCGCCTGATTCGTGCCCCACGTGGCGCACAGATAAGCACTAAAAGCTGGTTGACCGAGGCCGCCTTGCGGATGTTGATGAATAATCTCGATCCCGAAGTGGCCGAACGCCCCGAGGAACTGGTTGTCTACGGTGGCATCGCCAGAGCTGCGCGGGATTGGGACTGCTACGATAAAATCGTCGAAGTACTCAAGCGGCTGGAAGATGATGAATCGCTGCTGATCCAATCAGGAAAACCTGTCGGGGTTTTTAAAACCCACACCGATGCTCCGAGGGTGCTGATTGCCAATTCAAACCTAGTGCCCCATTGGGCCAATTGGGAAACTTTCAATGAGCTGGATAAAAAAGGATTGATGATGTACGGCCAAATGACGGCCGGATCATGGGTTTATATCGGTTCACAGGGAATTGTGCAGGGAACTTATGAAACCTTTGTTGCCATTGCGAAGAAAAGGTTTTCAGGTGATGCCCGCGGACGCTGGATTCTCACCGGTGGCCTTGGAGGTATGGGCGGCGCTCAGCCCTTGGCAGCAACCATGGCAGGATTCAACATGCTAGCGATCGAGTGTGACGAGTCACGCATCGACAAACGTCTGGAGACTGGTTACGTTGATCACAAAGCAACCAATTTGGATGAAGCTCTGAAATTGATAGAAACAGCTTGCCGCGATAAGCAGGCAATCTCCGTTGGGTTACTGGGAAATTGTGCAGAGATTCTCCCTGAATTGGTGCGCCGCAAAGTTATCCCTGATGTCTGCACTGACCAGACCAGCGCTCATGATCCCCTCAATGGCTACTTACCGGAAGGGTGGAGTCTGGAGCAAGCAGCGAAGTTGCGACAAGATGATCCGCAACAGGTGATTGATGCCGCCAAAGCTTCGATGGCCAAACATGTTGAAGCTATGCTGCAACTCCAACAATTGGGGTCCGAAACCTTTGATTATGGCAACAATATTCGGCAAGTTGCTCTTGACGAGGGGGTTAAACATGCTTTTAATTTTCCCGGATTCGTGCCTGCCTACATCCGTCCACTTTTTTGTGAGGGGATCGGTCCGTTCCGCTGGGTCGCCCTGTCAGGAGACCCTGAAGACATTTATAAAACTGATGCTAAAGTGAAAGAATTAATTCCTGATGATCCCCATCTGCATAACTGGCTGGACATGGCCAAAGAGCGTATCCAGTTCCAAGGATTGCCAGCTCGAATCTGTTGGGTTGGATTGAAGGATCGAGCCCGGCTTGGTCTCGCCTTTAACCAGATGGTTGCCAGCGGAGAGCTCAAGGCACCCGTGGTCATTGGTAGAGATCATCTTGATTCCGGCTCAGTTGCCAGTCCTAACCGTGAAACTGAAGCCATGCTCGATGGTTCTGATGCCGTCTCCGACTGGCCGCTCCTAAATGCCCTGCTTTCCACCTCCGGCGGAGCAACCTGGGTCAGCCTACACCACGGTGGCGGTGTTGGCATGGGTTTCAGTCAGCATGCCGGAGTCGTCATTGTTGCAGATGGAACAGAGGCTGCAGCACGACGTTTAGAGCGGGTTTTATGGAACGATCCAGGAACTGGAGTGATGCGACATGCTGACGCCGGTTACCCCCTGGCGATTGATTGCGCTAAAGAGCAGGGGCTAGATCTGCCAATGTTGGAGGAGAAGTAAATGTTTAATCTCGAGTTAAAGCCAGGCCTTCTCAATCTGCAACAATTGCGACGTATTCAAGCTGAACCGGTGCAATTAAGTCTGTCACCAGACTGCCTGGGAAAAATTGAGGCCGCAACAGCAACGGTCCGTGAAGTGATAGCCCAGGGGCGAGTCGTTTATGGCGTCAACACTGGATTTGGCCTGCTGGCAAATACCCATATTCCTGATGAAGACCTCAAGCAACTGCAACGGTCCATTGTTCTCTCTCATGCTGCAGGGGTCGGCGATCTGATGAGCGAAGCAACCGTAAGACTGCTGATGGTGCTTAAAATCAACAGTCTGGCTCGCGGTTATTCAGGAATCCGGTTAAAGGTCATTGAAGCATTGATAAAATTGGTCAATGCTCAGGTTTATCCCTGCATTCCACAAAAGGGATCTGTCGGGGCCTCTGGAGATCTGGCCCCGCTGGCACACATGAGCACCGTCCTCCTTGGTGAAGGAGAGGTTCTCTATCGCGGCGAGAAGATTTCAGGGAAAGAAGGATTGGACATTGCCGATTTAAAACCATGCACCCTCGGACCCAAAGAGGGCCTGGCTCTTCTCAACGGTACCCAAGCTTCGACAGCCTTTGCCCTGCAAGGTTTATTTGCTGCTGAGGATATGTTTGCTGCAGCGATTGTGACTGGAAGTCTCAGTGTCGAAGCAGCCCTGGGCAGTCGGAGTCCTTTTGATGAACGAATCCATCAGGTCAGTGGTCATCAAAGCCGTATCGATACGGCATCGGCCTATCGCAGACTGCTTGATCACAGTCAGATTGAAGATTCACATCGCGCCTGTGAATCAGTGCAAGACCCCTACTCATTACGCTGTCAACCTCAAGTTATGGGAGCCTGTCTGGAACAACTTCGTCATGCAGCACATGTTCTGCAAACTGAGGCTAACGCGGTTTCCGACAACCCACTGGTTTTCACCGAAGATAATGATATTCTTTCTGGGGGGAATTTCCATGCTGAACCCGTAGCAATGGCTGCGGATAATATGGCGTTGGCAATTGCAGAAATTGGAGCTTTGGCAGAAAGACGGATAGCCTTGCTGATCGACAGCAACTTGAGCAAATTACCGCCATTTTTAGTCGAGAAGGGGGGGTTAAACTCTGGATTTATGATTGCTCAAGTCACGGCAGCAGCTCTAGCCAGTGAAAATAAATCACGGGCCCATCCGGCATCGGTTGACAGTCTACCCACATCGGCTAATCAGGAAGACCACGTTTCAATGGCTACCTTTGCCGCAAGAAGGCTCGGAGAAATGGCCGAAAATACCGCGTGGATTGTTGCGATTGAACTTCTGGCCGCTTGTCAGGGAGTCGATTTCCGAGCCCCGCTTAGAACATCAGATTTACTTGAGCAAGCGAAGCAGCTATTACGCAATGAGGTTCCATTTTACGACCAGGATCGCTATTTTGCGCCAGACATAGAAAAAGCGAAAAAACTTGTTCAATCAGGTCTTTTCGCCAATTTTATTGGTGCAGAGGTATTATTGAGTCGTTGAAAAAATATTTTAACCCGTTTTCTGCTCCTCCAGGGAAAACAATTCAGCAAACACCTCTTTGACTGTTGAGATCCGGTCTGCTTTCCAGGCATTAGTGCCGCAGAAAACCAGGCCGGTCTCCATATCACCCTTCTGCGCACGATCTAAAGCATGAACGATACAGAAACGCTCCCGCGATGATTGATAAGCACATTTTTTCAGACAGGCGGAGGGGCAATAGACATCAAGATCAACATCACGCTGACGGACTTGATCAATATTCTTCTTGATCGCTCGACCCGGTAAGCCCGCCGGACTCATAATCAAACCGATATCTTCCTGGTTGCAGTCAAGATAGGCCTGCTTAAAAGCATCGCCAGCATCACACTCTTCTGTGACCACAAAGCGAGTTCCCATCTGCACACCATCTGCCCCTTGAGCTAAGGCATATTCTAGATCCTGTCGATCCCAGATCCCACCAGCAGCAATCACCGGGATGACCAGGTTCCACTTATCTTTGAGGTAATCCTTAACCCCGCGCACAGTTGCGTATTGATCGTATTCTCCAGAACCGATTTTTTCCATTTTTTCACCCAGATGGCCACCGGCAGTGTCGGGATCTTCAACCACTATGGCATCGGGAAAGCGCTGGTAACTTTTTTGCCACTTGCGCACAATGAGTTCAGCCGCCTTCACCGAAGAGACAATAGGAACCAGAGCAACATCGGGAAAATCAGCCGTTAATCCAGGAAGATTCATCGGTAGCCCAGCGCCACTGATAATCAGTTTGGCACCGCCCTCACATGATGTACGTACTACCTCATCATAGTTTTTGACTGCAACCATGCAGTTGACACCGATAACCCCGTCAGGTGAAATTTCGTAAGCTTTGCGTAGCTCATCCAGCAATGCCTGGCGATCCGCGGCAAAGAAGTTGTGTCCGTCATATCTATCACTATTCAATGCCAGACCAGCGGCGGCAATAATACCAATGCCACCATTCAGCGCAACATGCCCCGCCAAACGAAATCCTGAGATACGCACCCCCATTCCGCCCTGAATCACTGGAAAGGGAATATGGTGCTGACCAATGGTCAATCCTGAAAGCATAATAACTCCTGTTTGAAAAACCGTCGGTCGTTTCATTCTGACAGTCTCTAAATTTAATCTGGAGATATTATCAGCCCAGCCCACTTACAATTGTAATATTTGTGTAAAAACTCACTTGTAACGCCTTGTTTTCAATGGTAATAGATGAGATATGAAACTGTTTCGCCGTCTATTCCACCCTCTTATCACCTTCATAGTCATTCAGATTGTGTGGATTCTGTTACTTGTATCCTGGATCTACTGGTTTATTGGCCGCCACCAGCAATTAAAAGCATTAGCAAATAAGTATCAAGTTGAATGGTTACCCGATACAGGTGATTGGCTCATCCTCACTGAGGGGATTCTGCTGCTGGTTGCCATCCTTATCGGTATTTATGTCATTTTCCTCTACTGGCGGCGGCAGGCATCCCTGAATCGGGCACAACGCCACTTTATCAATCAGGTTACCCATGAGTTAAAATCACCACTGGCATCGATTCAACTGCACTTGGAAACAATTCAGATGCGCCAACCAAACCCGGAGCAGTTGCAAAAATTTGTCAGCCGGATGCAAGGTGACAGCGAACGCTTAAATGGCTTGATCAATAATCTTCTGACAGCCGGGAAAATTGAGCACAGGGGAGCCAAGTTGAACCTGCAGCAGGGCAACTTTTCAAAAATGATTGAAAGTTACCTTTTACAAGAACGAGAGAAGTTCCTAAATATTGGTGATTTAAGTTGGAATATCGAACCTGGACTTACTGCCCAATTTGAAACAGATGCTTTTGAAACAGTAATGCGAAACCTACTGGAAAATGCAAGTCTCTATACTGATCAACCAGCAACTGTCACCGTTAAACTGGCACGTGACGGTGAAATGGCACACCTGTCTTTTACCGATCAAGGATATGGCATCCCCGCTAAATATCGGAAGAAAGTCTTTCGTATTTTTTACCGAATTCGCCACAGTGGAAAAACAATTCGTGGCAGCGGAATTGGACTATTCATTGTTCGTAATGTCATTCGTCTGCATGGTGGCAAAGCTTGGATCGAGAGCCTGGGAAGTGGCAAAGGAACCACCTTTCACTTAATGATCCCCCTATCAGGGAAGGCAGAGGGATGAGTCTTAAAGCTAACCTGTTACTTGTTGAAGATGAACCACATATTGCTCAGGGACTCCTTTTCAATCTGGAGGAGGAAGGCTACCAGGTCACCCATGT
>Ga0307988_1001507_pt1 | contig 12991 bp, 11 predicted proteins | sample EllFjometagen183_FD_203166 | JGI IMG/M metagenome (GOLD analysis project Ga0307988, IMG submission 203166) | Marine microbial communities from Ellis Fjord, Antarctic Ocean - #183 | ecosystem: Environmental > Aquatic > Marine > Unclassified | place: Southern Ocean | collected 2014-10-08 | reverse complement strand
ATTTATTTTTATAAGTGAATTCACGAGCTTTCTCGACTAGGCGGTTGATATTAATAAATTCTTTTTCACGCTGTTTCTTAGCACTAATCACTAATTTCTTAATATCTACTTTTGCCGCATAAATTTGCGTGGAGAAAGATAATCCACAGCAGATTATCGCCAATATATAAAAATATAGTGTTGATTTTTTCTTAGTTCTCAACATAAATTATCTTCTTCGAGCTTAGTCTTCAATTATTTAACTACAATACTATATGCGAACTAATCCCAAAAACAAGCTTAAGGTAGAATTCAATAATCCTTAAAACTTAAATATTTCCCTTTTGGTTGACATTGATTTTAGGTGTAAATAGTGGTCACTCACGTAAAAAAGCTGTGTGTTCGTATGAAATTTTAACCTAACAAAAGGAGAAGTACATGGATGTAATGGAAATTCTCAAGAAAGTGGTGGCTGGTCAAACACTTTCGAGCGAAGAGCGTAAATCACTTAGTGAGTTTCGCCCACAGGGGATTCCTAAAAGTCGTTTGGATGCGGAGATTTCGAAGCGTAAAGAGCTTGAACAGCAAAACGGAGACTTGAACGAGACACTCGGCAAGTTGAATTTTCGGGTTGATGAATTGGAAACTCGCGATTTGTCAGAACATGAAAAGCTCGAAAAAAGTCATGGTTTTGAACTCAAGCAATTGCGCGAAAATCTTTCGCTGTTAACGACAGAAAGGAATTCCTCAAAACAGGAATTGGAGCAGGTCAGATTTCAACAGCAGGTCGGTAAACTGGCAAAAGAAAAACAGTTTAATGATCCTGAATATTTGGGATTTTTGCTCAAACAGGAAAATGTTTCGCTGGAAACATCAGACCAGGTCGAAGAATTTATGACAGGACTGCGCGACAGTTCACCAAAATTGTTTCATTTGGAACTTCGTTCCGGCAGCGGTAGCAGCCCAGGCGGAGAAGAAATGGAATTTTCCAGCGCAAAACAAAGTGGAGACATTTCAGCCATGTTGGCAAATGCTCCTGAAATAATCAACTAATTAATTTAAACTCTAAAGGGAAAAATTATGGCTTTATACACTTACAGTTTTTCAGAAAAAAAACGCGATCTTACCGATGTGCTTTCAACGGTAATCAAAGATGAACCTCGTTTCATCTCTAACTTTAAACGGGTCGAAGATGCCAGTCAGCAAAAACATGAATGGCTCGAAGACCAAATCGCCGGACGCGCTTTGACTGCTACCGACGTAACAGCTATGGTAGTTACAGCTTCACCGCTGAATGTAGCCAAACTTAAAGTCGGAACTTTGCTGGTTGTCAAAGATGATTCAGCATTATTCCAGGTTACAGCAGTAAACAGTTCAACTACTTTTACTGTATTGCTGGTGGCGACTAATGGTTCAAGCATTACTACTCCTGCTAGTGATGATGTCCTGAACATTGTCAGCTCTCCGATGGTAGAAGGCAGCGCCAACGGTGATGGCGAAGAATCATATCACATGAGCGATGTTGATTACAACTGTACTCAAATCTTCCGTAAAGATATTATCCTGACTGGTTCATCTCTGGCAATCAATATTCTTGGAAACGTTGATAATCAAATCAACCGTCAGACTGCTTTCGCACTTGGTGAAACCGCTCGTGATCTTAACCGTGTGGCTTTATTCGGTCGTCGTATTCAGGCTGCTTCCGGTACAATCGGCGAAATCGGTGGTCTGTACTACTACGGAACTAAAACTGGTGCTTTGGCTGTTGATGCTGACAGCGCGGCTCTAGACAGTTTCATGGTCAATGACGCTGCTCAAAGCATTCTCAGCGAAGGTGGTGAACCGTCTCAGATTCTCTGTTCACCAGGACAGGCTCGTGTCTTATCCAATGAATTCCGCGACAAATTGCAAATCGTTCGTTCAGATGACAAACGTGGGGCTTATGTAGCGGTAGTGGTAAATGAAATCAATGGTCGTGCGATGACTATCATGGCTGATCCTGATGTGCCGGATACTGATGCCTGGGTAATGGACGCTGCCGGATTTGGTTTATCTAACCTAAAGGGTCGTTCTTTGTCTGACGAAGACGCTACGCCTAAAGGCTTTGACGGAATCAAACGTATGGCGCTCGGTGAATTGAGTCTCGAATTCAAAAACGCCCGTCAACGCTTATGTCGTATCCACGGTCTGCAAGCCAGCGCTGCAGCTTTAGCCGCGATTAAGTCTGTATAAACCGTTTTTAGGGGGGAGACTGAGTCCTTTTTCAATGTTTCCTTTTTTTACAATTCCATATACAACACAGTCTTCCCCCTTCTTTTAAATCTAGAGTCGTGCGAAATAGGATATTTCGCACGACTCCTTTAATCATTTTAGGAGAGAGTTATTATGATAGAAATTAGTGCTGTTAATGAATATCTTGCTTTGCATCTACAGGCGGATTTTTGGACTGCGCTCGATAGCGCGAAAAAAGAAGCGGCTTTCAAGATGGCGACAAATGATGTTTGTGCTTATCTCGGAATCTCGGGAATCGATCCGCTTAGGATTTTTCAATTATGCGCGGTCAGCGAACAAGCCGTTTTTCTTGCAGAACATTATGATGAATTGAGTTCTTTGGAACAGGTCAAGTCGGAAAAAATTGACGGTGTCGGTTCGCGTGAATATCAGCAGCGTTCCTTTGCCAACTTCAGTCCGAGAGCAATAATATTTTTGGAGCGGGAACTTGGGGTTTTAACGATTACAGAACAAGACTCAGAAGTCCTGACTATTTCCAGAGGATAATTTGAGTGTGGATTTGTATTTTGTTACAAAAAGAAACGATTTATGATTTTTACTGTAGTGAAGATGAACAATATGGGTATATATTATTTTTCGTTTTGTAAGTATTAGTAGCTTAAAGAGATGTGATTAAATTATGAATTGGAGATTAGGCAATATCTTGCAATAAAATCAATTAAATAATTGAAAAAAGGAGTATTGAGTATGAACTCAATCGAAGTATCAAAGTTGTTTCCTGCGGGAACCGTAATCGTCGCTTACAAAGGAAAAATGCTCGGCGGAGTGAAGTCCATGCCGCAATGGGAAATCGAGCAGTTAGTCAAGGAAAATAGTTATTTAAAAGCGACCGACGGAGTTATTGCTGATTTAAAGGTGGCGAATGCTATTAGTTTGGAGTTTGAAGCCCTGAACCCGGAGAATTTAGATTCACCACATAATTTTGATGATTCACCTGGAAATTTAACTTTTATACCTCTTGATCCTGAAAATAAAGTTGCTTATTATTTTCCTCTGGCTAAATTGAAATACACTCCAGAATTAAAAGACAACAAGGGGCTTAATTGGAATTTCGAAATTATTTGCGATGAGAATGGGATATTCGCGCAAAAAATCAAAGCTAATGATTAGAAAGGTAATTTTTTATGAATCACAAGTCAGAATTTTTAAAAATAGGTCCCTGTGATATTAGCTATAAAGGAGAGCTTGTCGGCATAACCCTTGATAGTCCATTGTTGAATATCGAGCCGGAGCTTTATGAGTCGAAATTTAATCAAATCGGCAATAAATCTGTTTGTAAAGTCATTACTAATATGAAGATGACAGTTTCTGCTAACGTTAAAGAAATTGCTGTAGATTTTGCTAGTTTTTTTGATGACGCAGGAGAGATAAGTGATGTTGTTTTCGGAGATGATGTATTGCTTACAGGTGGAAATCTTTGTTTATCACCTGTCTCCAGAAATGATAAAATCAGTTATTGTTTTCCCAAAGCCGTTCTTATATCTGAAGCCGTATATGCTTGTAAAAACAGCAAAGAACATTATCTCAAAATGAATTTTGAAGTCTATGAAGATTTTGAAGGGGTATTAATGGAGAAATATTCGACTGATTAATTCCAGTGCTGTCATTTTCTGGCGGCACTTTTATAGGTGTCGAGACCATACAAACACTTATCTCTACATACCTTCAAGAATTTCCATGAAACTTGCCTTTTTAGGATTAAAGAATACATAATTCCTTCGCGCGTATTTCTTAATTCCATTTGCAGTTATTTTATCAAAAGGTCCTGTCAATATTACCCATGTATCATTTTCATCAACCAAATGATCTGGAGTGTATAAAGCATAAAAATGTCCGTCAACTAACAGAGCCATTTTCTTATGCTGAAAATGCATTGATACCTGAACCCACTTGATTCTTCCGCTGTAATCAAGTTTTAAGCTCAGGTCATAATATCCCTTTCTTGTCTTGCTGGGAATAAGTTCAACTTTTTCGATATGTCTTGAATGAAAGAATTGATTTCCATTTATCCAGTATTCCTTACCGGAAAAGCTTATTACCTTTCGCTCTAAATCTTTCGATCTAGGATATTTAATTACTTCATGAAGGCTTAGGACATATCTGGTTTTTCTGGCCCCTTCAGATTCTTCGAGCATTTCGCATCCAACAAGAAACAGACTGGGGATTACAGCACTAAGTAAGAATATTTTTTTTAACATGATACAATAGCCTTTTTTATAAAATTTGAATTTCTGCTACTATAGCATGTTTTCCTGAAACTTTCTATAGAAAGAGGCTAAACTGATTCCAAGTTTTTTTGCGGCAAGAGTTTTGTCCCCACCAGAATGTTCGAGGACTTTCTCCATATATGAATATTCCTGCATCTGCAAATATTTTTTTAGTGGTACAATATTATCCAGTTTATTGTCTGTGATTTTGTTCCAATCTACTTCAAGAGGAGATTTTTCGAATAATTCTACAGGTAATTCTTCACTGATGATACACCCGGTTTCATTTGCAGACACCAGGCGCTTGATAAGAGTCTTAAGCTGTTCGATATTTCCTGGCCAGTCATATTCGCATAAAATTGTCAGAGCGTGGCTACTTATTTCAATATATTTACTGTTCATATCGGCAAAGTATGCTATGAATTGTTCGACAATTTCAGGGATATCTTTGCGGCGTTCGCGCAGTGGCGGCAGGGAAATTGAAGCGAGACTCAGCTTCTTATAAAGATCTTCGCAAATTTTTTCAATGCCACTTTCGTTGTTCAAATTGTGGGTTGAACCGACAATCAATCTGATATCTATGTTTATCATCTTGGAACTGCCGATGAGTTGTATCTTTTTCTTCTGCAGGAGGTATAACAGTTTAATTTGAGTATTCATCGGCAGTGTGTTAACATTATCCAGAAATACTGTTCCGCCCTTATTTTTTTCAAATACCCCTGGTATATTTTGTGTTTTTTTTGGCGGAATTTTTCTGACGTAGCCGAAAAGTTCAGATTCCTGCATTTTTGCGGGCAGGGCGGCACAATCAATTTTGCAGAACTTATATTCACTTCGTTGACTCTTACTATGGATTTTAAGTGCTGTTGTTGCTTTACCGCTTCCAGCTTCGCCAACAAGCATAACGGCCAAATCAGTTCTAGAAATCTTTTCAAGCAGAGTATATATTTTCAGCATGCAGTCTGAAGAACTTAATAAAAAATTGCAGTCATGATTTTTCTGAAAATTGCATCTATACAGCATGTTTTCAATGAGAGTATCTGCTTGAGAAAGGGTTAGAGATACAGTCAAAAGTAGAGCATCAGGATTAAAAGGTTTGTTTATATAAGTTGTCGCTCCATTCTTTATTGCTTTCTGGGCAATATGGATTTTATTATTATCAGTGATTACAATAATTGGCAGCAAGTCCTGAAAACAGTGTATAGAAGTTATCAATTCGTGATTAATTACATTGCTTGAGGGGAAATCAATGATTGCCAGATCATATGCTTCTTCGCGAATCGAATCTATAGCTTTGTTTGAATCGAAAAAAGGAGAAACTTCATAAGAATTCATTCTCAATAAGCTGCTCAAACTCTTGCGTAAAATGCTATCTTGGCTAAATGCTAATATTTTCGGCATAATGAATCCTCCCAGTGTAACTATGCAATTATTTAAAACTCTTCTATAGTTATTCTAACCTAACATCAAGCAACTGTCAAGTGTTAGATTATTTATTTAAAAAAATATTACTTGTAGATTTTTTTGAATGAGATTTGCAAAATTCGTATTTCTAAAGATATTAATAAATAAAAAACTAAGGCAGATAAAATGCAGATTACAGCGGAAGCTAAAGAAAGAGCAATAGATTTTTTGGAAAATGAAAAACAATTCCATCTTGGAATGCTCCCTACTGAACAATCAAATCCAAAAACCAGAGGGCTTGATAAAGTTTTCGAGACTTCTACCGAAGCAGGCGTGGAAATGCTCTTTTCTGTCGATGAAGACATTGTCCCAATGGCGGAAAAAATCTTTGCCGGAAAAGAATTCGCGTTGATGCTCGAAGATTCATATAAAAGCATAATCAATGGCGGAAAAATTGTCTTTTCGGGTTGCGGTGCGACTGGCAGACTCAGTATTTTACTGGAAAGCATGTGGAGGAATTTTTTTAGACAACTCGAACAAAATAATCCAAAATTTTTTGCTAAAGTCGCTCAGTTTGAAGATAGAGTTTTCAGCATAATGACTGGTGGTGATTATGCTTTGATTAAATCCGTTGAATCATTTGAAGACTATCCGCAATTTGGGCAGCGTCAGGCTCAAGATCTTGATCTCAATTCAAAAGATGTGCTAGTTGCTATCACCGAGGGCGGCGAAACTTCCTCCGTTCTTGGTACTGTCGCGGAAGCTCTTGATGTTGACGCCAAAGCTTTTCTGCTTTTCAATAATCCTGCTGATATTTTATGCCAGCACATCGAACGTTCCAGAATAGCTATTGAAAACCCGGATCTAACTGTTCTTGACCTTTACTGTGGACCGATGGCGATAGCCGGTTCAACTAGGATGCAGGCAACTAGCAGTGAACAGCTTGTTGGTGGTGCTATGCTGGAAAAACTCTTAAGCCGGATTCTACATGAAAATCTTTCAAGTGAAGAATTTGCTTTGTTTCCTGATTCTGACCTGGATTATGCCGCGGAAATGACAAAAACTGTTTCTAACTTAAAAACTCCTGATTCACTCAAGGCGATTTCTAAATATATTCGTTTTGAGGAAAAAATATACAGAGAAAAAGGACTTATTACTTATTTTGTTGATGAATTTCTAATTGATATTTTCACAGATACTACTGAACGAGCTCCTACATTTATGTTGGCGCCATTCAGAAAGTTTGACGACCTTGAACAGCTGCCGTCATGGGCTTTTGTCAAAACTCCATTGTTCTCAACGCCTGATGCCTGGAAACATTGTTTAGGGCGTGAACTGCGCTGTCTTGAATGGATGACGGAGGATTATGTACAAATGAAATCTCCTGAAAAGATTATTCAGAATCAGCCAGCGGTCAGCAAAAAAGAAATGCTCCGTTTTTTAATTGGAAATGAAGAGGAAAAATGCCGTTTTGAATCTCCAGCCAGCGTGGCAGTAAGTATTTATTCCGGCAATGAATTTGCTAAAAAGCAAGCGACTGTAAATAATTTGATACTTATAATCGGTGACACAATCAATGCGCCAAAAGATGCTCTGCTTGTTCCGGGTGTGACAAGACTGACAAATTTAAAACTCATGGATCACATGAAAATCAAACTTGCTATGAATGTGATTTCGACTGGAACAATGGTTTGCATGGGCAAAGTCAAAAGCAATTGGATGAGTTTTGTCAGCATGTCAAACAAAAAACTCATAGACCGTTGTATTCGTCTAATCTCAGAGCTTGCCAAAATCACTTACAAAGAGGCTTGTTTAGCTCTCCATCAATCAATAGTAGAGCTAGAGCAAACAGATTTTACAGGAAAAGAAAAACCTTCCCCAGTTCAATATACCTTAAATAAATTATAGTTTTCCCGGTCGGGGCTGTCCGCTTATTAAAAGATAACTTGCGGTTCAAAGTGACCTGTTTACTTGAATCTTTAAGGAATTGATATATTTTAGATAAAAGGCATGATTTTTATATAAAAAATAAAAAGCCTTATTTTAAGAAGTTGAGGTGCAGAAAATTAAAATTAGAGCAAAAAATAGCATTTTTAAATAAATTTAAGTTCAAAATTTAAAAATAAAGTGGACAGACCCCGATTGCTACAGACCCCGATTGCTAACGTCGCCCTCGTCGCCCTCGTTTATGGACGTACTTTTTCGAGCAAGTTAAGTCTACAGTCAGTAATTCATTATAGTGGGTTAAATCTCTACCCAAAAAAATAACTGTTATTCATTATATAGTGAGTTTGGAATAAAATCATTTTCATACAATTCATTCATAAGAAATCTAAGTAATGGTCCAGATGCAAAGTTAATTGTGTAGCCTGGATTGATTTTTTTAATAAGTTTTTCGTGCTTCATTTTTCTAATAACTGCGGCTCTAGTGGAATTTTTTGTTATATCAAGAACTTGTTTTAATTCTCCAGTTTTTATATAACATTTATTCTTAATCATATAATTTAGTACTTTTGTATCACGGTCAGAAATGGCATCTTTGCTTTTTGCATCTGCTAAACAGGGTATTAAAATTTTCTTATTCAAAAATTCATAATTAAGAAGATTATCAATTTTTTCAATTTCTCTACTTAGTCCTTTGCATACATATTCACACCAAGCCAAAAGCCCTTTATCATCTCCAGTATCCGCCCATGAAAGAGCTGTGTAATACAAATCACGATTATTGCAAAATACAGCAGTTGGATTCAAAATTCTTCCTACATCTACTTTAAAACCATACTGAACTAACATTGCATAGGTTAAAGCTCTGACTGTACGTCCATTTCCATTTTCAAACGGATGTATCCATGCAAAACGATGATGAGCCAATGCTATTTTTATTAAATGAAATTTTTCACTATGCGAATTATCTGCTATGAATTCAAACAATTCTCTCATGTGATTTTCAACAAAAGAAGCATCTGGTGGAATATGCTTTGATTTATTTATTACTACACTATCAGTTCGATAGCAACCGGGTTGTCTACATCCTTCATTTTTAACCGAAAGTTTTTCTGTAATAATTTTATGTATTTCACTTACTAATGCTCTATTGATTGGATGATTATCATTTTCTTCAATAAACCGTAATGCTTTTTCCATATTTTCTATTTCTATAAATTTTTCATCTTTTTTATCTTTATCAGATACCTGCTCTATTTTGCGGTCAATAGCTTTTGCCAAACTTGTATGATTGCCTTCTATTCTCGCGGAGCCGATACTTTCGAGAAAGTGAAAAATATCTTTAATTTGGAAAAATATCCAAGGCGGAGTATCGCCTTCCAGTCTTTTTGACTTTAAGGCATTGAGCTTCATTATATAATCTGTTAGTTTGGAATCAAATTGTGGTTTTACTAGTTTTAGTTCAAAATATTTAGATGGCTTATTCATAACATTTAACCTTTTAAATCTCTTTTATAATAGTATTATAATAGTATTATAAAAAAAGTCAATTGATATTTTAAAATTTGTCAATATAAAATATTTAAATTGTTTATAATAAAGGAGATAATTTATTGTTATTATTGAAAAAAAGTCAAAATAAAGTCAAAATAAAGTCAAAAAAAAGTCAAAAACTCGGTCGGGTTTCGGGTCGGGGTCAGACCCCATGTAGGCGGTAATTTTTTAGCTTAAGTGTTGATCAGTCGGGAGTCTGTCCATTTATTGAAAGATGATTAAGCTCATTTTTAAAAATCTTTCGTCTTGAATGGCTCTTGTTTTAATATATTGAGGTGTGAAATATTGAAATAAGGAATGTGAACTTAATTTAAACTTGAATCTTCTATGAATTGATATATTGTTAGAGCAAACAAAATAAAGAGATAATTTTTATGCATATATATCAAACTCAGGATGTTTGTTCAAGTGTAATTGAATTTGACATACAGGATAATATTTTAACCCATTTATGTTTTCTTGATGGCTGTGAAGGCAATCTCAAAGCTATTAGCAAATTAGCAGTTGGTCGTAATGTAGATGAAGTCATAGAGCTATTAGAAGGACTAAAGTGTTCAAGTAAACTGACCTCATGTCCAGACCAATTAGCAAGTGCTTTAAAACATTACAAACAAAATTGATTCTACTCGGGGTCAGCCCCCGAGTAAAATAGCTTTCCTCAAAACAAATAGCATTTTTCCCGTCGTCACAAAGATAGACATGTTGTTAAGGAATTATTGATTATAGAGCATTTAGGCGGGAAACTACCTTCAGTAAAGTTTCTTTTAAACGATAAAACTCTGATGGTTTGTTGCGTAAATGCCAAAGTTGTGAAAGCTCACGCTCGAACTTAACGACTTGATCCGCGACCGAATAAGGAAGATATTTACTATCTGCTTTAATACCTTCAGCCTTCATTCTAAATATCGCTGCTGTCTTGTGAATGATGATTCCGCCGTTTATACCGCAAAGCAATTCACGTCCAGCCAGCGTGTCTTCCGGGAATGAAGCAGCGAGTGCATCCAGCATTTCGTCATAAATAATTTCCAGAGAGTCAACAGCATTTTTAATAGACTCGATTGTATGGTCTTTAGTCAAACGGTTCATTATTTCTGTCGGCGGCAAGTCCGCATATTCCAATGACGGATCGCACCAGTGTGAAATAGTGAACCAGATGATATTCTGGGCATCGTCGGCGCGTCTAAGCAGTTCGGCAATTCCAGCATCGCTATTGAATTCAAACAAGTCGAAAGAAGCATCAAAAATGTCAGTGTCAGAATTATTGTCAACATTCCAGCCGACAGCTCCGCCAAGAAGCATGCCGTGATATGAAAATGCCAGTAAATTCGGATGTCCGAAGTCACCCCAGTCAGTATTCAGTAAACCTTCCGCTCCAAATTCTTTACCTTGTTTTGCAAAATTGATGATGTTTTTAGTCGCGTCGTCAATACGGTTTATTACAGTATTCCAGCCGCACACTCCAGGACAATTATAAAATCTCATATTCGCTTTAGCAAAACCTTTACTGTCACTGTGCCCGGTTATTCCAGGGGAATAGTCCCAGTTTAAGGCAATTACATCTTTGGGCATTTCTTCAAGCATTTCTGGCGAATTCAAGATAATATCACCCCAGAACTGTGGAATCTTTCCATTGTCCTTAACAGTCTGCATAATCGGTTTTAGAAAATCAACATAAAGGCGATTTTTTCCTAAAGTTTCAGACTTTTTAGCATTTTTTCCTTTGCCGAGATCAAATGTTTCATCACAGCAGATGTTGAAATATTTAGAGCTGAATAATGGTGCGAATTCATCAATGATCTCTTTTACCAGTTCCGCGGATTCTTTTTGCGAACAATCCAGAGTATAATGCGCCATACGGTCATGGAATGAAAAATCATTTTCTGAAGCTTTTATGTCAAGTTCATTTAAATGTTCTTTGCGTTTACTGCGCAGCATCATATACATATGTCCAAATGTACTGAGAGAAGGAACCAGATCAATATGATTCTTCTGACAATATTCATCAAGCTTTATTATTTCCTCGGCAGTCAATGGATCAGCTCCCGCCCAGAGATCAAGATGCTTTGAAAAGGCGAAAGTGTGTTCAACATATAATTGCAGTTCATTAAGTTTGTAAAAAGCCATCTTGTCAACTAAAGCAAAAAGTGTCTCCAAAGTTGGAACTTTGCCACGGGTGCAGTCGTGGTAAAATCCACGGGAACGGAAATCAGGTGCGTCAGCAATCTTGCATAAAGGCAGTTTGCGACCTTCGGAAATCATTATCTGACACAAAGTCTGAATGCCGTAAAAAAGTCCCGGTGCGTCATTTCCACAGACAACTATTTTATTTTTGTCGATTTGCAGTGTGTATCCTTGAGGAGCACCGCTTCCTTGTTTCAGGCTTATTGAATTTTCGAGTTGTTTGTTTGAACGAGTAAGGACTCCGCGTCGTCCGGTCAATTCACTCATGAGCTCCAGCATTAAGTCACATGGCTTTAATGTGTCAAAACTGCATTCCGGGCTAAGGTTTATACTTGTTGCATCGTTGAGCGTGAAAGTTCCATCAAAAACTTCGACCGACTTTGGATTTGGCAGTAATTGCATTGTTTTTACCTTTTTTAAATTTAATATATATAAAGAACACATTGAACAATATATATTATAAGCATAAAAGACAATAAAAAAATGGATATTCCACAACATTTAACCAACAAAAAGGCAACAAAAGCAACATTTACAATCTTTTAATATTTCCCTTGTTTTTTGTTTGTTTTAGGGCTTATGCATGCTAAGATATATCTACTGATTTTTCCGAGGGCTTTAGAGCCTTATTGTTTACTTTTTTACCGCAAAGCGAGGGTTTGAATGGCGTCTGATTTTGTTCATTTGCATTTACATAGTCATTATAGTTTACTAGATGGAGCCTGTACAGTGAATGGCTTGGTTGAGATGGCTAATAAATACGATATGAAGTCAGTGGCCATTACTGACCATGGCTTTATGGGCAGTGTCATTGACATGTATCAGAACTTTGGTAAAGCCGGAATTAACCCGATTGTCGGCTGTGAAGTTTATGTTTCCCCAACGACACGTTTTGATAAGAGCGCGGCAGTTCCGAATATTCGAGGTTACCACCTTGTTTTGCTCGCTAAAGACATTACAGGTTATCATAGTTTATGCAAGATCATGAGCGAAGCTTCAGTAAATGGGTTTTTCTATAAACCTCGCGTTGACAAAGAGTTATTGGCTCAATACAGTGATGGATTACTTGCTTTAAGCGCCTGTATTGGCGGAGAAGTTCCGAAGATGATTATTAACGGCGATATGTCTAAAGCTGAAAGCATAATTGGCGAATATACTGATATTTTCGGACGGGATAATTTTTATCTGGAAGTCATGGATCACGGTATACAGGAAGAGAAAATAGCTAATCGCGGTATTGTCGAATTATCGAAGAAAATGAATTTACCGCTGGTTGCCACTAACGACGTGCACTATTTGCGCAAGGGAGATGCCAAAGCCCATGAGATTATGCTTTGTATTCAGACCGGAGCGAAGCTTGAAGATCCGAAACACTTTAGATTTTCCGGCCCTGAATATTACTTCAAAAGCCCGGCTGAGATGCACGAAAT
>Ga0307988_1001506_pt1 | contig 13007 bp, 10 predicted proteins | sample EllFjometagen183_FD_203166 | JGI IMG/M metagenome (GOLD analysis project Ga0307988, IMG submission 203166) | Marine microbial communities from Ellis Fjord, Antarctic Ocean - #183 | ecosystem: Environmental > Aquatic > Marine > Unclassified | place: Southern Ocean | collected 2014-10-08 | reverse complement strand
TATACTTTCTACTCTCAAAAGGCCGTCACACGTTTTCTGCCTGTGACGGTCACTCCCGCATGTGCCGTTCAACGCCTCGGAATGCCTTGACTTTCAGTGCCTAAATTGCGTATTATACTATGTTATAGTTATATACGCTCAGCATGTATGAATTGCCCGGAGGCATAGTGCTCGAATCGATTGTCGGACAGGAACAGGTAAAAAGTACGATTCAGCGTATGCTTACGTCCGGGTGTATTTCACACACATTGCTTTTTGCCGGCCCGAATGGTGTTGGCAAGAGCGAAGCCGCTTTCGAGCTTGCCCGCGCGCTTTTATGCCGTGAGGACAACGCTCCATGCGGGACATGCGGTTCCTGTCTAAGGGCCTCTAAACTGGAACATCCTGACCTGCACCTGCTGTTTCCTTTCAGGGCACAGCCACAGGGTGCGGATGCAGCATCGGCCTGGGTTGACAGCCTTCAGGTGCATCGCAAACTGCTTGCCTCAGAGCTGTATGCTCCAGCTGTTTATGAGAAAGGGCGTCAGATTGTGTCGGGGCTGGTCGATGAGGTTTATGACCGTCTCCATGAGACATCATTCGAGGGCGGCAGACGTCTCTGTGTTATTCTCGGTGCGGAACACCTGAATGTCAAGACTGCTAATTCGCTCTTAAAAATTCTCGAAGAACCACCGCCCGGTGTGCATTTTATCCTGACGGCGGAACGTCTGTCATCGGTCCTGCCGACAATTACATCACGGTCGGCTATTGTACGTTTCAAGCGGCTGAAGACAGAAGAAATTGATAGATATCTTAGTTCCTCCGGCTTAAGTGATGATGCGTGGCGGAAGACCGTTGCTAAACAGGCTGAAGGCAGTCTGAAAGCAGCGAAAATACTTGCTTTTGGTGAAAAAACGGATTTGACTGCCCAGGCAATCGCGCTTTATGCGGGAGTTGCTCACGGCGGCGCCGATGATGTTATAAAGGGTGCATATTCCTTTCAGTGGTCACGGGAGGTATCAGAAGCTGAGGAAGTAATTAACAGCTTTGTCCGGCTCACCGGGGATGTACTCATGGTTAAATACGGAATGGCGGGAAGGCTTGTTACTGATTCCAAGGCTCTTGGCCGCCTTGCAGTAAAAACAGATGTGCGGGCGCTGAACCGCCTGTCGAAAAAATTTGAAGAATGTTTCGATATGCTCGGAAGAAATGTGAGTATATCGATGGTAATGACAACTTTAATGTATGAGATACATGATGCTTACAGATAAAGAACACACCAACGTTGATACGCTGGTTTATGAGTTGGAGTTTAAGGGGGGCAGGAAAGAATATTATGTCAGCCCGGATAACCTGACCATAAAACCCGCTGAATATATGATCGTACAGGCTGACCGTGGAGAGCATATCGGCAGAGTCCGGAGAAGCGGGCCGATGGAGAGCTTTTCACTGGCCAAAGACCTGAAAAACATTATCAGGCATGCATCATATACCGACATGCAGATAATGATGGACAACAAGCACAAAGAGGACGAAGCTTTTGAGGTCAGTCTCAAAAAAATTGAGCATCACGATCTCAAGATGAAGCTTGTCGATGTCGAATATCAGTTCGATGGCAACAAGATATGCTTCTTCTTCACTGCTGACAAACGTATCGATTTTAGGGCGCTGGTAAAGGATCTCGCGGCGGAATACCGGACAAGGATCGAGCTTCGCCAAATTGGTGTCCGTGATGAGGCGCGCCGGCTCGGTGGCCTCGGTGTCTGCGGGCGTTCCCTGTGCTGCAAGACCTTCCTGACGACCTTTGAGCCAATCACAAGCCAGATGGCGCGGGATCAGAACCTGAGCTTGAGCCCCTCGAAGATCAGCGGGCTCTGTGGCAGGCTGATGTGTTGCCTCGCCTATGAAGAGGACTTTTACAAGCATCAGTCCGATTCATTGCCGACGGTGGCGTCCATACTCGAAAAAGACGATGTACAGTATAAAGTTATCAAGATTGATATTTTCACCGAGGAATTCCTTCTGATCGACAAAGACGGCAAGGAAGAAATGCACGATATCAACGATTTCACCAGCTACCGGGTCATAAAAAAGGCTAATCGCTACCGTGACGACCGTTCCTGCAACAACTGCGGCGGCCATGAAAATGGAGGCTGCAAAGACAAAGGTGATGGCAAAGATAGCGTGGACAGCGGGGAAAAAGCGGATGGCAAAGGTAACGTGGATGGCGGGGAAAAAGCGGACGGAAAGCGGATCAACGAGCCAAAGGCGGAGGCATAATGAAACCGTTTTACATAACGACAGCGATTGACTATGTCAACAGTGTGCCTCATATCGGCACGGCGTATGAAAAAATATCCGCCGACTGCATTGCAAGAAGCAGGCGGCTTTTGGGTTATGATGTCCGTTTTTCCATGGGTACCGACGAACACTCTTTCAATGTTAAAAAGAAGGCTCTGGAAGAGGGGCTCGACCCGAAATCATTCTGCGATAAAATGGTCCCCGAGTTTGAAAAAGCATGGAAAAAGCTGGATATTTCCCATGATGATTTCATCAGGACGACCGAAGAGCGTCACCGGATCAGTGTCACCGAGCTTTTCAGACGCATCATGGAAAAGGGTGACATTTACACCGATGACTACAAGGGCTGGTACTGCGAGGGCTGTGAGGCTTTTATTCAGGAAAAAGATCTTGTGGATGGCAAATGTGCAAACCACATGAAAGAACCCACCTGGATCGAGGAGCAGAATTATTTCTTCAAGCTCTCCGAGTACGGCGACTGGCTTCTTGAGCATATCAAGGACAATCCTGATGTGATCCGGCCTGAAAGCAGGAAAAATGAAATTATCAGATTGATTGAGGGTGGTCTTGATGATATCAGCGTATCACGCTCCGGTTTCGACTGGGGAATTCCCCTGCCTGATGATCCGAGCCATGTGGTCTATGTCTGGTTCGATGCTGTCATCAACTATATTTCAGGGCTCGGTTTTGGCAGTGACGATCTCTCGACTTTTGACAAATACTGGGATAACGCCGAAGTGCTGCATGTTATCGGCAAGGACATCACCCGTTTCCATTGTGTGATGTGGCCCGCGATGCTTAAGAGCGCAGGTGTCAAGGTGCCTGACTCGGTCTTTGGGCACGGCTTCATTTATCACAGTGGCGAGAAGATGTCCAAGAGTCTCGGTAATGTAGTGAATCCGCTTGATGTGGTTGACAATTACGGCGCCGATTCCCTCCGTTATTTCCTCCTCCGTGAGGTGACATACGGTCAGGATGGCGATTTCACCTTCAAGCGTTTCACCGAGCGCTACAACGCCGATCTCGCCAATGATCTTGGTAATCTCGTTAGCCGGACAATCTCCATGATTCAGAAGTATCTGGGCGGAACACTTCCCGATGGCGCTGTGCCGACACCTGATGGCCTTTCGGACCGTTTTGGTGAACACGAACGGCGCTGGAAAGAAGCCATGGAAAAGCTCAATCTTTCTGCAGCGGCTGAAATTGCCTGGGAGTATGTCCGTAAGGCGAACCGGCTGATCGAGGAGACTGCACCCTGGAAACTTGCAAAAGATCCTGAGAAGAAAGATGAACTGACCAGTGTTCTCGCTGATCTAGCATCGGCTTTGTCCGGTATTTCGATATTGTTGTATCCCTATATTCCGTCGAGTGCGGAAAAAATATGGGAAGCTTTTGGTAATGAGGGCGACCTGATGGATTTCAGGTTCGATCCCGAGGCAGATACGAAGGTTTCCGTTTTGGCTCCGACTGGTAAGAGCATTGAAAAAATCGAATCATTGTTCCCGAGAATAGAGAAGAAGAAAATGGATGAGAAAGAAGAGAAAAAAGAGCCTGAAAAAGTGGCCGAAAAAGCTCCTGTGAAAGAAGAAAAGGACGGGGTCATCGAATTCGATGATTTCATGAAACTTGATATACGTGTCGGTACTGTTGAATCGGCAGAGCAGATGGAAGGCTCGAAAAAACTCATCCGTATCAAGCTCAATGACGGTATGGGCGGCCGCCAGATACTCGCCGGCCTGGCTGAGCATATCGAGCCGGATACCCTTGTCGGCAAGCAGGTGGCATTTATCGCCAACCTCAAGCCCCGTAAGATGATGGGTGAGTATTCAGAGGGTATGATTCTTGCCGCTCATGGTGGTGAGGCTGTCCTGAATGTGCTGAATCCATCGGGTGAAGTACCCGCCGGTTCAAAGGTAAGTTGACGTGCTGACTGATACACACGCGCATATAGATTTCGATGATTTTGACCGGGACCGTGACGAAGTAATCGCACGGGCAAAGGACGTGGGGATTGAGCGCATCATCATCCCCGGCGTTGATCTGGCGACCTCTGCGAAGGCTGTTGAACTTGCAGGGCAGTATGATATTGTCAATGCGGCTGTCGGGATACATCCCAACAGTACGGCTGAGGCAGCGCCCGGTGATATGCTGGAAATTTCCAGACTGGCAGAGCGTGACAGGGTTGTGGCTGTCGGTGAAATCGGGCTCGACTACTATCGCGACCGTGCGCCAAAGGACATTCAGGCCCGGGCCTGCAGAGGGCAGCTTGAGCTGGCGCAGGAACTGAAACTGCCGGTTATTATCCATTTCAGAAACGTTGGAATGGAAGGCGTTGAGCTGGTCGGAGAGGACTTGTTCAGGAGTCTCCGGGGTGTTTTTCATTGCTTTGGCGGCTCAGTAGAATTTGCACGGGAGCTGGTCAGCTGGGGTTATTATATCGGATTTGACGGGCCATTGACCTACAAAAATTCCGACCGTGTGGATGTTGCCCGTGCCGTAGCTCTCGAAAATATTCTTATTGAAACGGATGCGCCGTTTCTGACACCGCAGTCGAGACGGGGAAAACGTAACGAACCGTCATATGTACTCGAAATCGCCGAAAAACTCGCTGAGGTCAAGGGCATTGATGTCGATGAAGTCATCAGGGTGACAGGTGAAAACGCACGCAGTCTTTTTGGATTTTGAAACAGCACGCCGCTTGTGATTTAACGCCATACAGTATGGCTCAATGATTCGGCGGCATTCTTCAGGGACAGCTTCTCGCAACTATGTCTATATATGAAATCAGGCACAAACCACGAAAACGATTCGGTCAGCATTTTCTTGAGAATGGCCGTATTGCAGATAGAATCATCGAAAGCGCCGGTCTCACTGCGGATGACACCGTACTTGAGATTGGACCGGGCCGCGGCATTCTAACAAGCCGCCTGCTTGCAACGGTGAAACATGTTATTGCGGTCGAAATAGACCGCGATCTTGCTGCTGCGCTCGAAAAGGTATATGGCGATAACCCGGCGTTTCAGCTTATAGAGCAGGATATTCTGGATGCTGATCTGCCTTCGCTTATCGGCGAGACTGACGGAAGAATCAAGGTGGTTGCCAATATTCCCTATAATATCACCAGCCCGATTATTGAGCTGCTGATCAAGAACAGGGAGCACATCGCTGAGGCGGTTCTCATGATGCAGCGTGAAGTAGCGGGGCGGCTGGCATCACCGGAGGGTTCAAAGGAATATGGCCTCCTGTCGATAAACGCCGCACTTTGTGTAAGGACTGAAAAGCTCTTTGATGTTAAGCCCGAATCATTTGTGCCACCGCCGAAGGTGATGTCCACGGTTGTTCGTTTGTCGCTCTCCCGTGAACTGCTTTTTACGATTGAGGATGAGAGTCTATTTTACGCAGTAACCGGTTCGGTATTCAGACAGCGCCGGAAAATGATGCGGAACACCCTGCCGCGTTATCTCACATCGATTGGTCTTGATGGTGATATCGCGCCCGGTCTGATGGCTCATGCAGGCTTTGAAGGGACACAACGTCCGGAGACTATCGACGTTGCGACCTTTGTCCGCTTGAGCAATGAAATATCACGCCTTGTTCAGTGTCAGCGTGAGGCGAGCCAATGATGCGGCTCACCCTGGCTCTCGCGTTTGTTCTGCCGTTACTACTTTCCGGCAATTTGACGGCGCAGCAAGGTGAGGGGAAGGTGTCATTCAGGAGACGTGACAATGTCATGACCTGGATGAATGCGAACAGTGATTCTATCAGGCTTCCGGGGAAATTCAGCGCCGTTTATGAAAGCAAACTTTCGACGATGCTGAATCAGTCCAGAGGCTCCGCTCAGGATCGCTGGTATGATACGGTAAACAATAGCTTTGATATGAGCTATGATTTTTCGCCAAAGGTCGATTTCGTGCTGAATGCGAAAGAAGACTGGAGCCGGGATACCATGAGCAGGCTTGGCGAGAGCCTTTTTACCACAAATCTTGATGGCGGTGTTGTGGTAAGGCCGCGTAAAGGCTTCCGTCTGAACGCGATGGCCGGTCATGAGTATGATGATCGTTTCGAGAATCGTGACAGCGGCATGAAGTCGAAGGGTGGTCTCAATTATCAAGCGGCTCCGCTCAAAGGGTTGACGCTTAATTTCAACTCAAACGCTGAAAAATCAGCATTGAAGCGGTCCCGTGATATTTATGGTAACAATGGCAATTTAGCCTACTCGCGAGGAACAACGAACCTTTCACTTACGCTGAGAGATTCCTACAATAAGCGGGGTTATTTTTCAGACGTTGACCGTAAGAGTATCGAGAAGCGTAAACGTCAGGAACAAAATATTGCGATGAGCCTGGAACGCGGTAATTTCAGGGCGCTTGACAGTAGCTTGGCGGTGGCGCTTGATTTTGCACTGGGACGTAAGATCATCGACGATACCGCTAACAATAACGAGAGCTCGTCGAAATTTCAGAATAATGCCGATGGTGACGAGCGGGTGATTGGCCTGAGGCTTGGGCGGGCATTTGCAGGACGGACAGCTCTTCAATGGGGGCTTGATCTCGCGAATAAATCGAATGGTGTCCAGCGTTTAAGCCGCCGCAGGGATCAGACTGATGTGCAGACGGATGGAATGCTGTCGTTCGGGATAGGAAGAGCCGATTCTATCAGTATCGGGGCCCTGGTCAAAAGAACACGGATTGATACACCGGACGGTTTCGCTAATGATCGCGATGAACTAAAGCTTGAAGGCGGTCTCTTGTGGACACGTGATTTTACAGAAAGTCTGGAGACATCGCTTGACTTTCGCGTCATGGAGACGCATTATGTTAATATTGATGCTACCCAGTCTTCACAGAACAAATGGCTGAAAACTTATTTGTTGTCGCCTTCACTGTTTTATTCACCTTCTGAGGCGCTCAGACTGGAACATTCAGTCAGTGTTTATGCAAACTACATATCCTTTGATTTTGAGGATCCGCTCAGACCGCGAAGTAATCTTTCGCGCCGTATGACCTCGGAAACATGGCTTAATTACAGTTTTAATTCAAGGACCGAAGCACGTGCAGGAGTGAAGTTTGAGGAGAACGATTACAGCCTCCTGAACACAGCGGGTGAGAAACTACCCTCGGAAGAGGGGCTCAAGCGTTTCGGCGATGTGTCTGTAGATTATCGCTTTAACGACTGGCTTGTGATCACCCCAAGCTATATATATGCTATCAGAAGTGACTGGGAGAGTGATGATGACGGCTTGATACCGATCAGGCGTGAAGTGGATCAGACCTATGGTCTCAGTTGCAGTCTTTTCAAACAGGAAAATGGTTCTATAGATATTGGTGTGAGACGAATTGTGCGGACGACGAGGAAATATCCCGTTCGTATCAGAAATTACGTAACTATGATTATAAATTACAGGATGTAGCATGTATGAAAAGGAACCGAAGTGGGAGCTGCCTGGCTCCGACATCGAAAAAATCGCTGAACAACTGATTCGTGAACGGCCCATGCCAGAGCATTTTGCACGTATGCTCGCTATGCGCAACTTAAAGTCAATGGCCGAAGCTGAGGCCTATGTTCAGCCCGCGATGGAAGATTTGCGGGATCCGTTCCTGATGAAGGATATGGAAAAGGGTGTAAAGCGTCTGAGGCAGGCGCTTGATTCCGGCGAAAAAGTCATGGTTATGGGTGACTATGATGTTGACGGTGTATGTGGCACTGCTCTTTTTGTTAGGGTTATTTCAAATTTTGGTATTAAGGTTGGCTACCATGTACCCGATAGGTTTAAAGAGGGCTATGGTGTATCACGTGAGGGCATCCATCACGCGCTTGAGTTTGGCGCGAGCCTAATCGTAAGTGTTGATTCAGGTATTACGGCAGTTGATGAGGTCGAATATGCTCATTCAAAAGGCCTTGATGTTATCATTACCGATCATCATGAGCCACAGGCGAAGCTGCCGAATGCTCTGGCTGTAATCGACCCGAAACGCGCTGACTGTAATTATCCATTCCGTGAGCTTGCCGGTGTGGGTGTTATGTTCAAGTTCCTTCAGGCTGTCTACATGAATGTGGATATGAATCCTGAAGAGTTGTTTGAAGAGCTTGATCTTGTGGCGCTTGGTACTGCTGCGGATGTTGTTCCGCTTGTCGATGAGAACAGGGTCCTGACCCGTTTCGGCATTGAGCGTATGCGAAACACTGCGAATACCGGGCTTGTAGCCCTTATGGAAGTTTCAGGTTCAGCACGCGGGCGTGCAACCTCGAACAATATCATTTTCTCACTGGCGCCGAGGCTGAATGCGCCGGGTAGGCTTTCAAGTGCATCGAAAACAGTTGATCTGCTTATATCTGAAAACTGGATGCGTGCTCTGAAAATTGCCGAGGATATTGAAGAGGAAAACATGGTCCGCCGCAAAATGAACGACCGTGTGTATGTTGATGCTGAGGAAATGCTTACAAATGATACCAGCGACATGCTGAGTTCAGGAATTGTTCTCGCATCGCAGGAGTGGCATCAGGGCGTTATTGGAATTGCAGCGTCCCGCCTGGTTGAGAAATATTATCTGCCTACGGTGCTGATTTCGCTTGAAGGCGATACCGGCAAGGGATCAGCGAGAAGCATCAAAGAATTTGATATTATTGACGCTATGGGGCAGTGTGAGGATATACTTGAGAATTACGGTGGTCATAAATATGCTGTTGGCCTTTCGATAAAGACCGAGCGGATTGATGAATTCCGTGATAAGTTCCTGTCAATAATCAGAAACTCGATGAAGGATGGTCTTCCTGCACCGAGTTACACAATTGATTCTGAGCTGGATCTTTCCTATGTCAACGACAAATTGATCAAGTTCCTTGAGAAAATGGCGCCATTTGGTGAAGGCAATCCGATGCCGCTGTTTTTAACCCGTGATCTCAGACCGGTGAACAACTCCAGAATAGTTGGAAAAAACCATCTGAAATTTAAGGTTACCGACGGCTCGAAGATGTTCAATGTTATCGCGTATAACATGGGACAGTATCGTGACAGAGTAAAAATTGGCGCTCCTCCGATTGATCTCTTGTATAATGTAGAGGAAAACGAATGGATGGGTAAGACCAGTATCCAGCTCGTTGCCAAGGCGATACGCTAAATATTACGTGATTAGAGGCTTTGTGCAGCAGCGAGCGTGATGTGAGTATGCGACTGCAATACTTTCATTGATGTAACTCGCCAAGCGTATTTATTTGCTCGATAACTATGATTGAAATAAAATGGCTGATGAAATACAAATAGCTGAAGAGCAGAATGAAAAAGATATCATCTACATTCTGCAGGAAGCGACAAATAAGAAAGTATGGACCTTCGCCGGTGGCAAAGGCGGAACCGGAAAAACAGCGGTAACGGCTAATATTGGCGTGGCGCTTGCGACAATGGGGTACAGGGTGATTCTTGTCGATGCCGATCTTGGTGGCGCGAATCTCCATACTATCCTCAATATCAAACGTCCGAAAGTCACGCTGTCCGATTTTATCAACAGGCGCGTTGACCATCTCAGTGACATTCTGCTCAACACACCAAGCGAAAACCTACGGCTTATCAGTGGTGGCAGTGATATGGTCGGGCTTGCCAATATACCCTTCCAGACAAAAATGCGTCTCCAGAAACACCTTGAGAATCTTGAAGCTGACTATATCATGATCGACCTCGGTGCGGGAACGAATTTCAATACCCTCGATTTCTTTGTGCTTTCCAATGAGGGCTTTGTGGTTTGTAATCCCGAACCAACGGCGAAAATCAACGCGTATACATTCCTTAAAAGTGTTGTTTACCGTCTTATTGAGCGGGAATTCAAACGCGGCACCCATGTCAAGGAGCTTATCGTCAGAGAGGGCCGCAATAATAAAAACGGCAGCCTTCCAGTTCCCGAACTCCTCAAACGCATCCAGGAAGTTGATCCCGAAGCAGCCGCTAAGATCACTGGGATTCTGGCACGTTTCCAGCCAAAAGTCATCATGAACCGTCTCAGACGTTTTTCCCAGGAGCGCGAGGGTGTTCAGCTTGCCTCGCTGACTGAGAAATATCTCGGCTTATCGCTGCAGTATCTCGGTATGGTAAGGGATGATTCCCATGTGATTGACTCATCCGAACTCATGATGCCATTTGTGCTGCAGTTCCCCGGATGCGGCGCATCGAAAGACATTTATTCGCTTGTAGGTAAACTCGGCATAGAGGATAAACTCAGCCGTTTCTCCGTAAAGCGAACCACCAAGCTCAGACGTTACATCAAATCGGAACGGCGCTATTGGTATCAGTCTTAAAACATTCGAGCGCTGTTTCACCTCGAACATCAGATTTCTCCTCAGGCAATTTCATGCTGCGTGAAAGTGTTGCCAGCGCGCATCATTTCCTGTATATTAATGCATATCAAAAAACGCAAAGAGTCCGTTATTATAATAAGGAGCTTCGCCCATGAAATTATCGCTCTACCTGACTGGCATTATAATCCTTTCTCTGGCCATTATATCCTGTGGTGGTGATACGGGAAGCAAAGGCGAATCCGCCTCATCTGCTGAAATGAACGGCAATATTACGTTTGTCTTTACCGGCAATATTGGCGGAATTATAAACCCCTGTGGCTGCCGGATTCCACTTGGCGGCATAGGCCGTCGCGCTACTGTTATCAGGGAAATTAAGGCTGATGCAGACAATGTGCTTGTTTTTGATTCCGGCGCTATGCTTTTTACTTCGCAGTATCTCTATGAGCCCTATGATGTTATCGGTCAGAAGACCTCGACGTTTATCGCCGAACTTGTCAATGATATTGGAATCAATGCCCTGAACGTTGCGAGTTATGATCTTTCAAACGGCCCCGATTCCCTGATGGATTTCGATAAGCTGTATGAATCAAAATGGATTTCCTCCAATGTTGTGAGGCGCGGCAGTGAAGAAACTCTTTTTGCCCACGGTGACACCTATACCTCGGGTGAGTTCACCGTTGGCGTTTTCGGTTTCATGGACGACAAGCCCAAAGGTGTTCCCATATTCAGGGATGATGCTCCCGTTGATGTCCTTGATCCGTATGAAAGCGCAAAAAAGGAAGTTGCCAAGCTGAAAGGCAAAGTTGACATCATTGTTGCTCTGGCATACATGGATATTGACGGTGTGAAACGTATTGCCGAAGAAAATCCTGAGATTAACGTTATTGTCATGAGCCACACACGGCAACACAATCCTTCTTCTGAGCATAAGGATTTTCAGCCTGAGGTGGTAGGAAATACCTTGATTGTACGCTCTCCTGACGGTGGACGCGTTGTTGGCCGTCTCGACCTGAATGTGGTCAAGGGTTCCTATGAATTTACCGATGAGTCAAACTATGTCGATCTCAGGCCGGAAAGTGTCCGTGCACAGGATCCAACCCCGGTAACTTCGACCTTCAAACATGAATTTATTGATCTGGGACCGGATATTGAGCATGATCCGGCAGTAGTCACCAAGATCAAAGCGTTTTCAACTGACCTGTTGGAGTACACAAAGAGCATTGATCTTGATTATAAAATTCGCTGATCAGCGATGTGATACATAAATAAAAAAGGCGGCCTGTTATGGTCGCCTTTTTTTATATGTATGAGCTTAAATGTCAGGGGATTGAGACTGACAATGTGGCTTTGTGGACATCTTCGAGCGCATCATCGGGACAGAAGGCATAATTGAAACGGTAGCCTTGCAGTACAACGCCGAAACCAAAAGTCTGAATGCCTGAATAATCGGTGTTGGCTTTCATGATCTCAGTGTCGATTTTGCTGCGGCTTCTTGATCCGGCGCGGATGAAGAAGGTATCACGCATATTCAGTTCGATGCCAAAGGCAAAAGCGATGTCACTGTCATTGGGAAAGATGGCATCAGCCATGAGCGTGATTGGCGCATGGGAGAGTTCTTTTCTGGCTCCTGCAACAAAAGTCAGCGGTAGCACATCTGTATAGTCGCTGGAATAGCTCTTGGTGACGGTACCGAGGTTCATCAGTGTCGCGCCGACAGTCAGCCCCTGAAATGGTGGATTGTAGAGCAGGCCGAAATCTGCCGCAACTGCCTGCGCGGAGAAATCATCAAGTTTCGAGCTGTAGTAGGACAGCATTGCGCCGACTTTCAGGTCTTCCCTGAGCTGCCTGGCAACATTGAAGGACAGGCCGATGTCACCGGCGCTGAATGTCCCCAAACGCTGACCCTGACGGTCGGTCCGTACAAATTCGCCATAGTTGACATAGCTTATTCGAACGCCCAAATCCCGTCCATTGACACGCCGTGCATAACCAATTGTACCGAACTGAGTATCAACATAATGGGAAACATAGCTCAGTTTCAGTGTGGACTCACTCAGCCCGGCAATTGCAGCCGGGTGTACGAGGAGGCCAGCATGACCGTCCCGGGCAGCCATTGTCTCGCCGCCAGCTGCGATTTCGGCGTCATGTGCCGCTTTGAGCCATGAAAATGTGGTTTTTCCCAGCGCATCGTTAATGCTTCTCGCCTCTGCGTTCTTGAACGGTGTGGCGCACATCATTAGCACTACAGCGCCCGCTACAGCCTTCACGGTCAGACCTCTCATCATCCGAGCTGCTCCTTGAGTATTTCGTTAACTTCGCGTGGATTCGCTTTGCCGCGGGTGGCTTTCATTACCTGGCCAACGAAAAAGGCCATGAGTTTCGGATTGCCTGCGCGGAATTTTTCAACCTCGTTTGTGTTTGATGCTATGACATCGGCGACA
>Ga0307988_1001503_pt1 | contig 13020 bp, 13 predicted proteins | sample EllFjometagen183_FD_203166 | JGI IMG/M metagenome (GOLD analysis project Ga0307988, IMG submission 203166) | Marine microbial communities from Ellis Fjord, Antarctic Ocean - #183 | ecosystem: Environmental > Aquatic > Marine > Unclassified | place: Southern Ocean | collected 2014-10-08 | reverse complement strand
CTTCTTCCCAAGCTGTAATTTTACTCTCTGCAGTTCCTTTTCCACTTGAAATTATTGCTCCAGCATGTCCCATACGTTTTCCTGGAGGTGCTGATTTACCAGCAATAAATCCAAATACAGGTTTAGTTATTTTATTTTTCACAAATAATCCTGCTTGTTCTTCTGCATCACCGCCTATTTCACCTATTATAGCAACAGCTTCTGTCTCAGGATCACTTTCAAATAGTTCCAGTATCTCTATAAAACCTGTTCCTGATATTGCATCACCGCCTATACCAAGAACTGTACTTTGCCCATAACCGGCAGAAGTAATACTCTGTACGACTTCATAAGTTAAAGTCCCACTTCTACTAACTACTCCAATGCTTCCCTGTTTATGAATTTTACCAGGCATGATACCTACTTTACACTTTCCAGGTGAAATTATACCAGGACAGTTGCCACCAATCAATCGAACACCGTTAATATCAGCATATCTGGTTACTTCAACCATATCTAAAACAGGAATACCTTCTGCTATACATATTATCAGCTTTATTCCTGCATCAATAGCTTCATATATTGAATCTGCTGCAAACATTAGTGGGACATATATTATAGAACAGTTAGCTTCTGTTTCTTTCACAGCATCTCTCACAGTATTAAAAACTTTTATTCCATGAACAGATTGACCACCTTTTCCAGGGGTCACTCCGGCAACAACATTTGTACCATATTCAAGCATTGCTTTTGTATGAAATGAACCATCTCTTCCAGTTATTCCCTGAACTATCAATTTTGTATTTTTATCTATTAGAATACTCATTGACTTAATTCTCCTTCATGTGATACTGCAACTGCTTTTTTTATGGCTTCATCCATGTTAGTATAAACAGAGATGTTTGCTGCTTTCAGTATTTTGTGTGCCTCTTCAGAGTTAGTACCAGTTAATCTGATAATTATTGGTACCGGAATGTTAATTCTGTCTTTAGCAATCAATAAACCATTGGCTATATCATCACAACGTGTAATACCGCCAAATATATTTATAAGAACGACTTTTATCTTTTTATCTTTTAATATCAGCTTAAATGCATCAATTATTTTTTCAGGATTCGAGCTTCCACCGACATCCAGAAAGTTTGCTGGATTACCATTAAATAATTTTATTGTATCCAGTGTAGCCATAGCAAGACCGGCTCCATTTACAATACAGCCAATATCTCCGTCAAGCTTTATAAATGATAATCCGGAAGCCTTAGCATGAAGCTCGTCAGCATCTTCTTCATCCATATCTCTCAGTTCTTCAAATTCAGGATGTTTAAGAAGAGCATTGTCATCGAAGTTAATTTTGGAATCAATTGCCACTAATTCATTATTGTTTGTTATGACTAAAGGATTAATTTCAGCTATAGAACAATCATTATCAATAAAAACATTATAAAGTTTTGTAAATATAGAGATTGAAGATTTTATTAATTTGCTATCATTAAACAAACTAAAAGCCAACTGTCTAGCCTGGTATCCTTTAAATCCTATCGCTGGATCTATATAGATTTTTTCAATTTTTTCGGGAGTATTAGAAGCTACTTCTTCAATGTCTACTCCGCCTGCTTTGCTGGCCATAAATACAATTTTCTTAGAACTTCTATCAACTGTTATTCCAATATATAATTCCTGTTTGATATCCACTGCTTCGGCTACAAGAACTTTTTTGACTATTATTCCCTTGATGTCCATGCCAAGAATTTCCTGCGCGGCCTTAAAAGCTTCATCAGGAGTTCTAGCTATTTTAACACCCCCGGCTTTTCCTCTGCCTCCAACGTGGACCTGAGCTTTGATTACAACAGTACTGCCTAATTCAGACATACTATTTTTTACCTTTACAGGATCTGATGTCACTATGCTCTTTGGAGTAGGCAATCCATATTTTTCTAATAATTTTTTAGCCTGGTATTCATGTATTTTCATTTAATAGTTTTTTACTCCTATTTGGAACAACATCATTATTTGCTATTTATGTTTAAATTTGTATCTAAAATAAAATGAAGAATATGCAACTTTTCTTCAAAAGTACAAGTTAGTTTTGTGCTAAATACTAATTAAATCTATTTTTCTAAAGTTATTTCTATACTGGTAGTGCTGTTTTATCCTCACATGCCAAGGCATTGTGACAGCATCAGCCTTCGGTCTAAACAATTTAAAAAGAGACTAAATTATCGTAATTGTAATTGATTACGACTATGATAAAGCCAAGAATTAAGACTTGACTGCGTTCCCGAACTTCTATTAGGTAGGGTGTTTTCAGTTTGGCAAGCTCCGAACTTGTAATGCTCAGCATTAACCGCCGTTCCCTTAGACATAGCCGCCATCTTTAATTCCAGTCATATTACTGATTACTGACCACGGATTCTAATTCTCCCATCAAACATCAATTAAATGAGTACCAATTTATTAGAGTCAATGTAGCTTATTTTTTTATTTAAAAATAATGTATCAGTGGTACAAAGAGAAAATTTATAATTAAGATCTATAAAGTCCGGGGTGTAAAAATTCCATATATTATCATTATAGGATAAAGTGCTAACAGTATCAAGAGGAACGGAAAAAGACTTTAAAGAAATAGATAGTCCCTTTCCTTCTGCTTTTATAAGACTTTCTTTTTTAGTCCATATCTCATAAAACAAGTCCAATTTTTTTGAACTATGCGAATTGATTAGAACGTCATATTCCATTTTTGAAAAATAATTTTTTCCAATTTCCATAAAATCTCTAAATTGCTTAATAACTTCAATATCTATTCCAATACTACTATCTCCAATAGCAATCACAACCCAATTTCCCGAATGGGAAATATTAAAATGAAAGTCAGGATAGTTTTTTAAACTGGGTTTTCCATATTTGTTTAGTAGTATGCAACAATCTTTAATTCCTAAATATTTGATAACTACATATCTTAACAGTAGAGCAGAAATGAGTTTCCTCCAACGGTCTTCCTTAAACCAAAACTTTGAGATTTCTTCTCTTTTCTTTTCAGAAACAAGATTTAATCCTAATTGATAATGTTTGGAAAAATTTTCAATATTTGTTGCAAAGATTTTAGTTTTCATTAAGCAATGTACCTAAATTGTGTTTAATTTAGGAATTAAATATACACATGCAGGTCTATATTGCGAAGAGGCTAATCTTTTTTTATAAAAATAAACTTTTGTAGGTTGTCTTTTCAGTTTTTGGAAATAAATTCATAACCAATCCAATTGAGGGCGTATAGCTCAGTTGGTTAGAGCGCTACGTTGACATCGTAGAGGTCACAGATTCGAGTTCTGTTACGCCCACCATCATTCGCCAAGGCTTCGGCTGGCAAGCCGAAGGATTAAGAAGGATGTCCGCCGAAGTTTTACACGAAGGAGGACTTTTTATCTATGCACTTCGTTTACATGTTAAGAAGCATTAAGTTTCCTGAACAAACTTACATAGGCCTGACAGAGGATCTAAAGCTCAGAATTGAAAAACATAATTCAGGTGGATCTCCTCATACTTCAAAATACCGACCTTGGAATCTCATCACTCATATTGCATTTTCAGACCGCAAGCAAGCATCTGATTTTGAACTGTATCTTAAATCAGGCTCAGGAAGAGCTTTTGCTAAAAAAAGGTTGTGGTAACTCTTTTCCTATAGCCAAGGCTTCGCTTCAAACGAAGTGAGCAAGAGAAGGATGTCCTCCATAGCTTTAGCGACGGAGGGCTAAGAGTTACTGACAAACCGATCATTTGAAGCTATGGATGGCAGGCCATCACTAATGTATTATACATATATTCTTCAGAGCAAATCATTTCCCAATGAAAAATATATTGGTTATACATCTGACTTGAAACAGCGTTTGGAAGAACATAATGCTGGTAAATGTCATCATACTTCAAAATATCGTCCATGGAAAGTTAAGCTGTATATTGCTTTTGAAGATTCTAAACATGCAAACAAGTTTGAACATTACCTGAAATCAGGCGCTGGACATGCTTTTGCTAATAAGCATTTCTGGAATTAAAACAACTATTCATGTCACACTAATATCATTCTTGCTTCATTTAGCCTCGAAACAGCTAAATTACTTTACTTGAATATACACAATTTTACACCATTTACAGCTATAATCTTGTACTAGGATATTTAATACTAATATTAGAAAGCAAAACACCTTAAAATGAATAGGCTGCAAGTTTTATACAACTTACAAGCTTGACCTTACATATAAACAAACCAGTAATCACAATAACCCAAATTTTTATATCATTCCTTTTGTTTTGAAATAATAATGTAAAAAGCTCTACTTTTAGTTATTCACACCAATTAATGATGTAATTTTCCTGGGTCGATGTTTCAGGAGAATTGTGATTTAGTGACTTTTCATTGTGCTTCCACAGTTCTCTGAGTTTGGATAATGCTTTTTCACCTTTATATCCATGTCTTGACAGCCAACAACCGACAATAGTACCTGTTCTGCCAATACCGCCCCAACAGTGGATATATATTTTATGATTCAATTTTAGTTGTTCATCAATAAAATCAAGAATCTCAGATGTATATTCTTTAGTTTTTGGAACAGAAGCATCTCTTATTGGAAATCTTTTTAAAATAACTTCTTTATTGCCTGTCAAATTTCTAGCTAAATAATCATATCGTTCTAAAGGTTCATGTTCTTCAGTGAGATTAATAAAACAGTCGATACCTGCACCAAATAAAGCTTGTAATTTAAGTACTGCTTCATCGTTATCTGCTGAGCCCGGATATTCTCCAGCAAGAAATCGTTCCTCAACAACCCAGTAACAATTTTGTAAAGGCCTTTTCATAATATTGTCTCAAATTTTCTGATTAATGTTTCAATGTTATTTAGTTTTGCCAGAGACTTAATCCATTTGGATGAAACTGAATTCAAACCAAACATAATCCCTGCCAATCCGCCCGTTACTGCTCCGGTTGTATCCGTATCAATTCCCAGGTTTATAGCTTTCAATACAGCCTCCTTGTAATCAGAACTGTTGAACAGACACCACAAACTTGCTTCAAGAGTATCAATTACATAACCAGAACTTTTCACTTCACTTCGGTTTAGCTGTACCACTTCAAAATCAGTGATCCTTTTAAAGTGAATCTTTTCCTCTTCAGGTATATGAGAAGATATAATTCTGTTTGCATTAGCTAAAGCCTCATAAAGATTCTTCTCTTTTAGCAGATCAGATACAATCAACGAGTATATAGCACAAGCAATTTTAGATCTGATATGATTATGGGTTAATGCTGATACTTCAAAACTCTTTTCTATAATTACTTTTTCTGAATCACTTGAATAACATATTGAAGCAGGAAGAATCCGCATCAATGAACCGTTGCCATTTGAAAATTCTGATGTTTCACCACATGAAGTAATATCTTTATAATGTTTGTATGTTCTACAGGCCTTTGACGTTGTGTTTCCTATATCAAATGTCTTACCATAAGGTGTCATATAACCATCATGGCCCCATCTACAGAAACTTTTCATGATTTCCTGAAGATTATATCCATTAGTCAAAGATTCCATTGTAACTAACGCCATTGACGAATCATCTGACCAGGTTCCAGGCGGTTGATTATATGTTCCATATCCAATCATTTCCTTAACAGGATTACGATCAAGTTCTTCTCTTGATTTGAATTCAACAGGAACACCAAGAGCATCCCCAAGAATCAATCCTAAAACACTATTCTTTACTAATTCTTTTTTCATCATGTAAATTCCCATCCCTTTATAATCTGACTATGATTTACTGGTACTAGTATAGCCAGGACAATGAAGTCTGACTGCGCCTTTTGAAACAAATTTCTTCATATATGATATTATAACATTCTTGATAGGTCAAAACATGTCTAGGCTAAAAATGATACAAATTGATAACTTTTTATTTGTTTCATACTAACCCTCTTATATGCTAATTGGTAAGTTGATAATAATTATTATCAAATAAGATATGCCCCTAAAGTTTAAGTACTGAACATATTGGAGGAAGATGTATTTGGTATGTATCAATTAATGAAAAAGTCAAAAAACACTCCATTATGGTCTGACATATATATTCCTTCATTTGTAAAATGATCCCATACTCCAACATATTTAAATTGCAATTCATTATCCCATTTTGTTGATATACAAATGTGATCAATATTACGACGAGTTTTCCCTTTCTTTGGGTCTTATTTTAATTTCCCACTATCTTCAAAGTTTTCTTCAGTAATACAGCTTAACCCACAAATTTCTAATTTATTTGAGAGCAACATTCTAATGTCATCATTGCCATATCCTCCCTTTTTTTTGTCTCGAGTTTGATTAAAATCACCAGCGACACATAAAGGAATGCCAGGGTAGTCATTTGTAATTTTGAGCCAATCTTCACTTTGGAAGACAATATTTTCTTTATGCATTTCCCATGACTTATACGTTTTTGTAGTATCTGCATATTTGCCGTTTACACGAACTCCTGCATCACGATAAGGGATTACTGTGGCATAAATAATTATATCTCCAAAAGGTGCCTGAATTAAAACGCAGGTGGTCCTTTTAGAATCGAAAGTGGGGATTTCTTTCTTTATAGGCCATTTTGACCATATTGCAGCCCACTGATCATTAGGTAAGTGTTCATACATCTCTGTATTAGATACATTATATTCTTTTCCAAGATCTCCGAGTGAACTTGTTTCTGTTAGAATACAAATATCGGGGTTAATCTCTTTCAACCTGTTTAAAGCTAATTGCAATTTTTTTGTAAATTTTAAAGGTCGTTCTAAATTCCAATTAGCTATACGATATTTTTTAGAATTATTTTGAAATAATGTTTGAGTTTTATCATCCATATTAATACCTCTGGCATTTATTTTATTATCACATAAAGCAGATTTTTAGCTCTTGATGCAGCTGTATATATCCCATTATTATCCCATCGTGGATCATTTTTATCTACATCAAGAAGAATAACAATATCAGATTCGCATCCTTTAAACTTCATATATGTAAAATATTTAACATGTTTCTCATTAGATGATTCTTTTTGGGTATATGAATCATTTGAAGGATCAATGACAACAATGTCTGAGAATTTATTATTTATATTTAAGACAGTATGTTCAAACCAATGTCCACCCAACACGACAATATTGTCTGGATTTATTTTCTGCTCGTGAATTAGATTTTTAAGTATTTTACCTAGTTGTTTCGATCTTTGATTATCATCAGGCAGGTAAAACTCCTGAACATCGTCACCTATAGGCATATCTTCAAACAGTTCACTTTCCGTTTTGGAATGTTTCTGCATATATTCAAATATAGCTGAAGTATTCCTACAGACTCTATTCAGAGTGAAAGGCACAATTTTTTCAGGAAATGCCATTTTTGTTTTAAAAATATTCTGATCCGGGTCATAGAAAATATAGAAGTAATTATCTTCCTGAATTTGTTCAAGAAGCGAAAACCAGTAATCTTCGATGAAGTCCTGGGCTTCATCTATTATTACTGCATCATAATTTAACGGATATTCGGCTATATATTTCTGCATGAGTTCAGGTATATCAACTTCCCAAAAATCAGGTTTATTAAAATCCATTTGATCTTTGAATTTACTGTTCCCAAGACATTTAATGCAGAATTCATGATAAGTTCCTGCATAAATGAATTCATCAAGATCTGCCACAGACTCTTTTAGCTTTATACATAGAAGTTTATTGTAACATAAGAGTAATACCTTATTCCCTTCCATAGCTAATTGTCTTGCTTTTTTAATAGCAAGTATAGTTACCGGTCCCTGCCCCACCTTCAATCATTGCATGCTTATATCTACTGATAAACTTGAGAAGTTGTGCCTGTATTTCTGTTAGTACATTGAATGTATCTTCATTTCTCCCGATTTTGTCCAGCATACTGTTTCCTGTTGAAAGCTTAGGCGACAATGACGATATAACTGCCTTTGCCAAACCTTCTGACATCTCTTTGTCCCGGGAGGTTATCTTTTTTGATAACAGTCCTTTAATACTCTCTTCTATGTACGGAGTATCGTTCCTGGTAAATGCCATATTTTCGTATGCAGGTGGAAATTTATTTATATCCTGGTATGTGTCAGGGAAATAAACAGCATGAGCCAGTTTTATCTGTGGATCACCATTCATGCGTCTCGTTAAAAGGTCCCGCAGGTTATATCTATTCATCTTTGCCTGAAATTCAGGTGAGGATATTTCTTTATTGTTTTGAAAGCATTTTCCTCTACCGTCAAACTCAACAACTCCTCCTTTGATTTCAAGCACAAGCATTCCATGCTCTCGATGAAACAGAACAAAATCAGCTTCTGAGTCAATTAACTTACCTTCTCTGTTTTTTCCCTGCATACTAAAGGAATGGAATATTGTCCAACTGTCGTCAAACTCTTTCTGAAATTTCTTGAAAGTTTTAATTTCCGCTTTACTTTCGGTATCAGGACTAATTTGTTCAGGAATCATAAATGCCATAATATTTTCTCATTATTTGATTTTATTTTTTATTACAATCTGTAATTTCTTACAGTTATTGGCTGAATAAAAGTGGTGTTTTAAATATTTTTTCTCTGTGATTTCTGAACTATACGGTTATATTTTGAAGGAATAATATCGTCTTCGGCAAGCCGTCCTTTCGAACATCATCCACCATGAGGGATATTTAGTTCAATCGCAGCTCCCACCCCCACCACGATCAGCACCAGTCTGTTCACCTGAAACAAATTTTATTATTTTTGATTTATTCATCATTACACATAATTCTTGATTCTTAATTCTTAACTTCCCAATAACCGCGGGTTCCTCCAACTCTTACCAGAACTCCTTTTTCTTTTAGATTATCAATATGAGCTTGTGCAGCAGAAATATTTATATTTAATTTGTTAGCTAATTTTCGCTTTGTGAGTTTATTATCTATTAAAAAAAACTCAAGTACTTCTTTTTGCCTATCTGTTAAATTGCCACCTATTGGACCACCTATTTTATTATCCAATTTTTCATCTTCAATAAACTCAGAATGAATAAGAATTTCTGATATAAAATACCTTCTTTCGGGTTCATCTGCATCAAATTTGGGCTTAGCGGAACCATTTTCCCGTAAAACTCTTTTCATTGTTGGAATGCCGGTTCCTCTACCTTCAGTAAGATTTAATTCTTTTAAAAATTCTCCTATTCGTCTATTTCTATAACTTCTAGCTCTAATAATACCTTTATCGAAATCACTTTGTTTGAGTGACGGGTCAACTCCATTGTTACTTATTATTTCTATTGAGTTAGGCAATACACGTACTTCAATAGGATCCTGCAACTCATAATTCCGATGATAAACTGCATTAGATAAAGCCTCTTCTATAACGTCATATGGATAATTGAATATCTTATCTGATTCTGCCCTGTCTTCATATTTAATAACTTTGCTTTTGATTATATTTGTTTTTAAATAAGAGAGTGCATCTGTTAATTGTTTTTGAATAGGTCCTTCAAATGTCTTTTCGTTAAATTCAGTTGCACCTAAACCGTTTGGAAACTCTACAACATCAATCTATACACCATTGAAAAAATTTTTAGTATTTTCAGAAAACATTAACAGTCCTACATTCTTAGGAAATAAATGTTCCTTTGCTCCTTGGCATAAATTCATGTTATCAGCCAGTTATTCTATCGACATAGAAGCACTTTCCTGGTAAAGTTTGCTTTTAGTTTTGGATAAATGTTCCCGCATCAATGCAAAGCTAGTTGCTTTTTCATAAAAATATCCTCCCACTCAAATTTCAATAACTACACCAAAGTATTACATGTATGTAAAAAAATTAAAGGCAAATGTCAAATACGAGACATGACCCCAATAGGACCACTTAAACAGCTGATTATCACCTATTATTACCTATTTAAGTCGTATATATAGATACTATATTGTTTATATACTTTTTCATTACATACTTAGGGTACAACGACCCCTTTCAGTTTCACAATATTGATAACTAAGAATAGGAATCAATATTATTTCAATATTATTTCAATATTATTTCAATATTATTTCAATAATATTGATATTGAGACTTGATTTGTAAGAAAAATAGCATATAATTTCTTACAAATAAAGGGTTGGTTTAATGTTACAAAGTATACAAAACAAAATACTTAGAATTATATATAATCATAGACGAGGATGGGCTTTTAGTCAAAAAGATTTTTTAAGGGTTGGAAGTAGAAGCGCAATTGATATAGCCCTATATCGCTTAGTTATAGACGGTAAAATACGTCGTGTTATTAGAGGAGTTTATGATTATCCTAAATACAGTGATTTATTGAAACAGGACTTAAGTCCAAACTTTGACCAGGTAGCCCACGCTTTAGCTCGAAAGAATGGTTGGAGAGTACAGGCATGCGGTGAAGCAGCATTAAACTTGCTGGGTATATCTAATCAGGTACCTGGCACTGTCATTTATTTAAGTGATGGTCCGCATAAAACAGTTAATATTGGCAACCTTAATATTGAATTTAAGAAAACTTCACTTAAAGAGATGCGGGTAGAGCATACATTTACATCATTAACCGTACAGGCATTGAAAACTTTAGGCAATGAAAATGTTAATGATGAAGTAATTAAAAAAATTCGGTATAACTGGACATCGGCAGAACGTAAAAAGATGATTAAAGACGCCCAATATGTAACAAGCTGGATATATGAATATATCAAGCAGATTTGTTTGGAGGATATAGATGAATAAAGTTGCAAATCTTCGAGCAGATCAGCGGAATGATCTTTTTATGGAAACAGCAGTTAAGAGAGGAATGAGCCCTGCAGTAGTAGAGAAAGATTTCTGGGTATGCTGGACTTTGAAATACTTGTTCTCAATAGAGGAAATTAAATCAAAAATCGTCTTTAAAGGTGGCACTTCATTATCAAAAGTTTTTGGGGTAATAGAACGATTTTCTGAAGATATTGATTTAATACTTGACTGGGAGTTACTTGGGTATGGCAAAGGTCGAAAAGATCCTTTTTGTAAACATTCTTCCAATAGACAACAGGATCTCTTTAACAAACAAGTAAATCAAGATGCTGCTTCATATATTAGCGATACACTTTGTCCTACACTGCAAAAACTAACTGAATTTTGCCCTAATGTTAAAATCGAGGTAGATTTACAAAATCCTGAATGTATAAATATTTTATATCCTGCAGCTTTCAATGAATCTTATCTAAAACCTAAGGTAATTCTTGAAATAGGGCCATTAGCAGCGTGGATCCCTTCAAAAAAATATACAATAAGACCATATGCAGCAGAAATATTTCCTCAACTATTTATGGATCCAGATTGTGATGTAGTTGCTATAAAGGCAGAACGGACGTTTTGGGAAAAAGCCACTATCTTGCATCAGGAAGCTCATAGAAAAGGTATTGTTAGACCTCGTTATTCGCGACACTACTATGACCTTTATCTATTAGGACAAAGTGAGATAAAACAACGGGCATTTAGCAATCTAAAACTTTTGGATGATGTTCGTGGCTTTAAAAAACGATTTTATCCTTCCCCTTGGGCTAACTATGATGATGCAAAATCAGGTAGCTTTAGATTGATGCCTACATCAATCAATATTTCAGAGTTAAAGAAAGATTACAAATCGATGCAGATTATGATATTTGGTAAAAAACCTACATTTGAAAAAATATTAGACTCTCTCCAAGAATTGGAGGATGAAATTAATTCGCTTAATTAAAGGCTGTTCAACGCAGAAATTTATAGCAAACAGATATGAGACAACAGAAGGCTAACCTTCATAGATACCTTAAAAAATATGGAATTAAGTAATGCTTTGCACGTTCATAATTAGCAAAACAGATAAATGAGTAAAATACAAAGAAATTTATGGCAAAAAATGCAGCATAATCATTAAACTTAAAAAAAAGTGTATAAAAATAATATATAAATCTTAATATTATATATCTATTATACTTTAATCCTTATTGTTAAGAATATTTAGCACGCACGGCACCACTTATATTACAGGATGGTTTGTAAAATATCTCAAAGAAATACCTTTAACTTTACAAGTCAATAGCGCAGATGCGACCCCCCGTTAATTGTATCCTGTGTTCATGGGGGAAATTAATTTGCACCATAAAGTCTGGAGATTGCAACAAACACGCAAAGCCTCTTTAGCTCCATAACATTTTATTTAGGTATTGCTGCCAATAACAAAAGAAGCTTTTCAGTATCATCTTATAATTTTACTGATTCACAAATAAATAGACTCTTATATTTAGTAAGAGCCTATGTTTTAATTTTATTTATTCTTTTACTGCATTAAATGAAATAATGATATTAGCACCATTGTTTGCATATTCCCATGCAGAGAATCCTTTAATTGATGGGAATCTATATGTTGCATTATTTTGGGTCGTATAGGTTCTTGAGATCGGAGTGTTTCCTTCATTATAAAGATCAACTGTGACTGTAAAGTTCACATCAAAAATGTCGTTTTCATTTTGAAATTGAATACTTCTAGACCAACCTAAATCTAAATAAGCGTTAGAAGCAAGTTGGGAACCTGGTTTTTTAATTTTAAATGCAAGCCTACCATTATGTTTTTTGGCTGTCAATGTTTCGTATGTTTCTGATAGCTCATCATTTAATCCTATAAAGCACCCTGTACCAGAAAATGAAATATTTCTATCTGGTGCATTATTCATCAAGTATATAACGACATTGCCTTCTGTTGGTGGTTCAATAAATGGTTTTATTGCTGCTGTATCGCTAAATACTAAATATTGGTAGTTAATATTTCCCATTTGTTTTTTAAGCAATCCACTATTTCCATCACCTAGTAAATCCCACGAAGAAGACACCGATTTTGATGTACTTTTAAAACCTTGATAACCTACAATGATTGTGGAGCCAGTTTGCATAATGCTAGTATTTTTTATCCATTGATCCATGTCCCATGAATAAGCTATTGGTTGATCTGCCCAGCCTTCCAGATAAAAA
>Ga0307988_1001502_pt1 | contig 13021 bp, 10 predicted proteins | sample EllFjometagen183_FD_203166 | JGI IMG/M metagenome (GOLD analysis project Ga0307988, IMG submission 203166) | Marine microbial communities from Ellis Fjord, Antarctic Ocean - #183 | ecosystem: Environmental > Aquatic > Marine > Unclassified | place: Southern Ocean | collected 2014-10-08 | reverse complement strand
CCTTTACACATCGCCAATATGGAACATTAAAGTATTTCCCAAAGAGTTCAAGAACGGATAACTCCACTAAAAACCTAAATGCATTATACATTCCCTGTTTAGTTTTAACTGATGAATCAAAAGTCAACGCAAAATCCATATAGGAAGCTGAAATTCCCCAGCCCATTTTATCTTTTCGGATCAGAATTGAGTTTGAAGCCAATACTCCAGGATAATACGACTGAGTAGTATAATCAAGCATATTCAAATCAACTGTCATTCTAGTAACGCCCTGACCGGACTCATAATTAGCTCCTCCCTGAGCTCCTGACCAGCCACCTTCTATTTCACCAGAACGTTCTTTTTCTATTAAGTCTTTATCCATGCCGGTAATTCCACCTGAAATAACAGCCTCAGGAAACACTCGGCGTATTGTACCCCCTGTAGTTTCTTCTCCTATTATATATTGAACATCATAAGGAATAAAAACAATTTCACTTCCGATTTTGTTTATAGCTGTAGTTATCATCACATATAAACTGCTAGGAGCTGATTTATCAGCTGTTTCATTCCCTATATTTTTACTTTGAATTGGTGTAGAGGGAACATCGTAAGATACAAGCATACGCCCAAATTTAAATAGAGACTCATCAAGCAAAGTCTTTCTTCTACCTGCTTTTAGTTGAGAATCAAGTTCTCGTACCTCTTCATCACTCACTTTTCCGCCAAACCAGTCTACAACGGCACATGAAGGCAAAACAAGTAATATTGACAGTATTGAGAATAGTATTGAGATTTTTTTTACAATTTTCATATAACCCCTTTTATTGATATACCCGAAGTATTTATATTTATTAATTTAATAACGTTCATTTAGCCTCATTTTTAATAAAGATGTATTCAAATAGTCAAATATCATGGACATATTTATAAACAATTATAACTTTTGTCGATAGCATTGTAACCCCTTAAGTAACTAATCATGTGAATTTTCTATTAAACATTAAATTGTAATGCGAAAATAATCATAAAATATAGGACTAATTAAAAAGATTTCATGAAAAGCAAATTCTTCTTAAAACTATAAACTACTATTCAACATAAGTATTAACTTTTCTAACTCTACTTCCTCTTTTAACGTACGTACTACCGGCATCTCCACTGGCTCTTTCAGCAGCTTTCCTCTGTCTTTTAGTCACATAAACATGTTTAGACCCACTGGGATCTACACCGCCTTTATCTGCATAGAATTTTGCTTTATGCCTAGTTTTAATTTTATTACTTATGGAACCTCCACCACCAACAGTCGTATTTACTTCCTTAACTCTGTCGCTATTCACTACAACTGAACCAACATTTGTAGATGATCTCGGACTACTAATCTTACCGTACTTATCAAATTTATTAACTCTACCACCCTGTACTACAACATTGCCTATATTAACATTTTTATTTCTTGCATTCACACCGGCAGAAACATTTGTATTTATAGTTTTATTTCTAACATTACCTTTAACTGATCCAACATTAACGTTAGAATTACGAGCATTAATATTTGCATTTACATTAGTGGAGATGTTAGAATTTCTAGCACCTGACACATTGATACCTGTATCTACATTGGATCTGTTAGCAGAAACATGTGCTTTTGTATTTGCTGCCAGGTTGGAATTATGCACTCTTGCATTGTTAACATTTACACCTGTATTAACATTAGATCTGTTATATGCTTTAACCTTTCCGACAGTTTTATTATAAATTGTCGAATTATCTATATTTGCATTTTTAGCTGTAATACCAGCATTGATGTTTGATTTTCCAATGGCAGTGTAATTACCGGTTGTCTTGTTGTATAAGGTCGAATCTTTGACAGTAGTTTTACCCTGTGGCAAAGCAAATACAACAGTAGTGGCAAGAGTAAAAACCGCACCTGTAATAACTGTTTTATAGTTCATTGTTGGTCTCCTTCTTATTATATTATTAATTTTATTTACTTATATTTCAATGTAATTCACCGAAAACGGACAGCCACATAGGGCAGCCCCTACACTGATTACTTTCTTCCTTCTCCCCCAATATATTATATTAAATTTCAGGAGCACAAACAATCCTAAAACCAATATTTTTTTTACTTCCTTTATACCTGAAAGAATATCTGGTTGAAGATTTTAAATCAGATGGAGAACTGGCAAAAGATCCACCTCGTAAAACTTTCAAATTATCAGGTGAAGATTCAGGTCCAAAAGGATCATTAATTTCATCTGTAATATAAGTTTCATCATACCAGTCATTGCACCACTCCCAAACATTACCATGCATATCATATACACCCCAGGAATTCGGTTTTTTCTTTCCTACAGTTGATGTTTTGCGGGAACTGTTATCTCTATACCAGGCATAATCAAGTAAAATGGGTTCATCCTTACCAAAAGAATAATCAGTAGCAGAACCACTTCTACAGGAATATTCCCATTCAGCTTCAGTAGGCAACCTGTAAACATAATTTTTGGGAAGTCTCTTTTCTTTTGATTCCCTTAAAGTTAACCATTGACAAAAATAAACAGCTGCCTGCCAGCTAACACCAACGATAGGCTGTTTTTTATTTCCCCATGTTTTACCCTTACCTCTTTTCATAGCATAGTTCTTTTTTATAGGAGTATAAGATGCGGAAAAATTAATTGATTCATTTACATCTGTAAGATTAAATTCAGTTCCACTATTCCCAACATTCTTCAAAAACTCCAAAAACTGACCTATGGTAACCTCATGTTTTCCTATCCAGAATTGATTATTAATATTTACCTTATGCTTTGGATTATCTGCATAATCACTATACTCCTCAGAAACTTCTTCGCCCATTTCAAAGCTTCCAGTTTCAATTGGTATCATTGCAATTTCTATTCCCGGCACTCGCCATGTTTTACCTTTAGAAGGACCTGCAAACAGAGTTTTCTTAAATATCTGTATCCTGGATATTAACTCTTCGATTCTCAGTTTTTCTTCTGAAGTAAGATGAATTTTTGGATTAAGTATTATGTTTTCAAGATTATTAATTGCTTTATCACAGAGTTCTTCAGGTGGCATTTGACTTTCTATTTCATCCTGAGCTTCCTTAGCTTTAATAAACAAATTTGTTGAAGTTTCTATAACTATTATAAGGTTTTCTTTTTGTTTTTTGACAAGATTTTCTGCTTTTTTTAACATTTTACCAACTTCAAAAAGCTGTTTAATCTGTTCAAATGGAGTTATTTCTTCAAATTTTTTAAATGCTTCGGCCGCTTTTTTATCATGATTATTATTCATTTGTTTCAAACCATAATCTAAAAGCCTCCCTGGTGTATCTATTGAACTATCATCTAAAGCAATAACTTTATTAAAATCAGGGCTTTGCATAATCCTTTTTATTTTATCCACAGGAATAAGATTTTTTACTTCCTGAAATGCTTTAACTGCATTAACATAATTCCCTTGATTCATTGAATGTATCCCAAGATCAAGAAATTCACCTGGAGTCATAGTCAAAAAATCAGCCATCTCTTCATATAGATCAGGAAGTTTTGTAACTGCCTGTTCAAGACTGCTCCCTGTTACATCCAAATCAAAACTCTTCTCAACTTCACCTGTTTCGTTAGAAACATCAATGAGTTTTCCAATTAGAATAACTTTATTTCCACTGTTTTGAATCTGACCAGTAATAATGTATTCGGCTCCTATCATTTCAGCAAAAGCTTCGGGTTCTAAAGAGCTGCTTGACGTTAAGTTTTTTTCCTTAAGAACCTTGGCAATTTTAGAACGTGTAACAATTCTATAATCGCCCTTTTGAACTAGTTCGTTTTCTATTACTCCAGCAATACGCCAACCATTAACACCCATTTTTTTTAACTTTGGTGAAACTGAAAAGTCATGTACCGCGACCCATGGGTTCCCTGTTTTATTTACCTCAGATGCAACTATTGTTGAAATAAACAGCAACAATAATAATACAATTGAAACAGGTTTTAGCATAATTAGATTTTTCATAAGTTTTTTAATTTAAGAACTATTTTTATTTTAGTACAATATATAAATTCAAATTACTTATTATTATAAAGTTCTTTCAAGGGAGGTACTGTAGAATTACCTGATTGTTTGCTTCCTATTGTTTTAATATCGACAATCCCCCACTTTTCTATCTGTCCACCATTACCATCATCATATACTTTAAGCATCCATGTATTACCAGTATAAGTATCTAGTTTAAATACAGCACTTGTTGCAGACTCACTTCCCTGCAGTGTATAAGCTCCACCGAACATTATAAATCTAGAACTGTTAATTGTAGATGTCACATTTTGGGCTCCGCTTGCAATATAACTCTGAGCATAAACAAAACCAGAAATTGAGAGAGTTATTATTACTACTAACCCTATTAATATTTTGATTCTTTTCTTTTCATTCATAACGTTTTTCCTTATTATTTAAGTTTGCTTTATCTTTTATTCGTTAGCAGTGAAAAATTCTTACATCAGTTCATAAATAAATTACAGTTCTCTTGTGAAACAACTTTAGTTTACCACGAAAAATATAATAAAACAGAATATTCTTTACTGTTTTACTTGATCATTGTCGTAATAGTAATCGTTGTCTATCACGACTAGGACTACGACAAGGCAAAGAGCAAGATTAAAAACTCAGTTCAATAAACCTATGTAACAGAGCTATCCCAGCTATTCTTCTAAAGCAATGGGGTCAGGGTCAGTCTCCGCATTCGCGGGTCTACTACCCGACAGGTTACCACTTCTACATGAATGTTACAACATTATAAAACTTTGCAGGTAAAGACGACAGCTCTCATAAAATCAATAATTATTTCAAAAACTTTTTTGCTCCCAATTATGCGAATTAAAGCCTATATGAAAAGATAACTTTTTATGTAGCACAACCATCTTGGCTGTTTTCTCAGGCGGAACATCTGAGTTACTATGGATAAAAAACTATTTACCAGAACCTTTTCAGACAGGTTCTAGTTATTGTAATTATTATTTCTCTTAAGAATAATAGTCTAAATACAAATAATTCAGTTCAGTGAATATTTATAAATATATTAAATGATTCTATGTAAAAGACGTATATATATAAATATATTTTAATAATATATGAACTTACATACAATGCAAAAAAAAACAACTACAAATAGACAATTTTAGTCAATTTGTAGTTGTTTTTTATATTCTTCTAAACACTTAAAAACATTACAAAAGTTTTTTTAAGTGTTATTTAAAATTATTTTATTTTTACTTTTATAGATTTATCTTTCTCGGTTTTTTTAGACAGGTTTTGATCTTTTTTAGTCTTCGCCCATTTATCAAGCTGTCTTTGCATTTCAACTAAAAGCTGATCAACTCCGGCAGTTTTCAATGCTTTCATATACATAGGCAAATAAACTTTTGGATCAACCGTACCTGTCATCAGATCCGCATTGTACTGTTTTGTAACATTTACAACAGATGCCATAATAGAAGCAACTGGAAGAATGTCCATATGAAACCCTAGTACCTGGGAAGGAATAGCGGAAGCGTTCCATTTTTTAAACTGTTCCCATTTATTATCCGGATCACCAGGCAGAAGATAAGTAAGAAACAGGTTACCTAAAGTAAAGCCTGCCATAATATAGTTATTATGTGCTGGAAGATACTTAATTCTATTCGGTCCGGTTTTCTCATAGTGAAGACCTTCTATTCCATATTGAAGAAGATTCCTAAGGTATACGTCGGTATTCAAAAGATTTAGAAACTTCATATTGAGATCAGGTCTTCTTGCATTTATTGACATAGCAATCATGGCACCAGTTACAGATGAATTAGTTATTATAGGGCGAAATGAGGGGAAAGAGATTATTTTATAACCTGCACTTTCACTCCATGCAACATCTGCAAATGGTTGATACTGGGCATTATTAACAGCAAATTTCTCTGACAAAGTAGTACTGTTTCCATCATCCACCATTGCTGCATCCTTAGCAATATAGCCTTTATTGTAAAACTCATGGTAAAGTTCTAAATATTCCTGAAACTCTTTCGTTTCCCATTGATTAATTATTTTATAATTATCCTTTTCTATAAATACAGCGCCAGGCAGACCAGAATTTCCAAAAATATAAGCCTGGTTAGGAAGCAAATATGTATAATGTTTCCATACAGAGTAAGGAATTATTCCCTGTCCGCCCATCTTCTCTTTTACTACCTTTAAATAAGGTTCTATAGTCTTTAGTGAATTTATCCCTTCATTCTTATTGAAATTAGAAAAAGAAAAACCCAATTCTTTCAGAAAATTTGCATTAAATCTATAAACATTCTGCTGTGCCACTTCTTTGTTGCACGGAATTCCATAAATTTCACCATCAATTCTAGGTCCTGATAAAAAGTAGGGATTTAATACTTTTTTAATTCCCTGACCATATTTATTCAGCAATTTACTAAGTGGATAAAATGCTCCTCGGTTAGTCTGATTCACATAGTTATTAGTCCACGAAGAAGTAAAACAAAGATCATACTCCTGACCGGAGATGGATATCATATTCATTTTTTGATTATAATTCCCCCAGTCAATGATAGTAATATCAAGTTCAACTCCAATTTTTTTCCTCAGATATTCATTGGCTTTTGCCTGAACCATTGGTAAATCTTTTTGAGAAACTCCTATGGTATACCAGATGATATTATATGGGTTTTCTGAAGTTCCTAATTTAGTGACCGGTTCACTGCATGAATTCAAAATAATAATTGTTCCTATGAATACGAAAATCAAGCTGCATATTTTTATCATATCAATTAATTATACCTCTCCTGAAACGACACGGAGTGTCTTTTTTATTTGCCTTTTTTTCTTTATAGTGATCTTTGATCGTTGTCATTATCGATGACGATCAGGACTATGGTAATGATCACAATTATAAAGATTGAGTTTCTTGCTGATAAAACTTTGCTCAAGAAGATCTGCGCTCTCCTGAAACGACACCTTTTCCGTAATCCGAGGTCCGTTAGGCAGGGATTAGTCTTAACCCTCCAAATTACGCCACGACACGTGGCTGTCCGCTTGTCGAGACATAGTTGTAAACGGCGGCAGAAGCCGTCCGTTGGACGTGACATTCCCACATATGTTTAATCCTGATAGAACTTAACGACTAAAGATAGTAGCTTCACCTGAAATCAAAGTTAGACTGAAGACAACAGACCAGTCTTCGCATTCGCTTTGTCTCGACATGCTATAGACTTTTAATTTTAGTCTTTAGTCTCTTGTCTAAAAGAGCTACGCTGTCCTAAAACCAAGTTGTCGGTTGCATAGCTTGATAAAGCGACTCGTCAGTCAAAGTCTCGTTAATGCAATGGTAACAGCAGAAACCTGATCCAGCTTAAAAATAACAAGCTGGAAGCTTGTGCCACATTGGATACACCTTCAAAAAACAGCCATAACTTGAAAAATTCATACAAATCATGGTTGTTTTATTATTGTTTAAATCATTCCAACTATTTATTTTTTGTTACAGCTTTTTTAATTTTTTCAGTTTTAACCCACTCATCAAGCTGTTTCTGCATTTCACCCAAAACCTTGTCAAGACCAGCAGTTTTCAATGCTTCCAGATATTGAGGTACAACAACTTCTGGATCAACTGTCCCAGTAAAAAGATCCGAACAATACTGTTTCTTAACATTCATAACAGCCGCCATAGCTGATGTTACAGGAATTATATTAGGATTAAAACCAAGAATCTGAGACGGTTTACCAGAAGCGTTAAATTTTCTAAACTGCTCCCATTTATCGTCAGGGTCACCTGGTAAAAGATATGTTATAAACAGGTTACCCAAAGTAAAATCAGCCATAATATAATTATTGTGAGCTGGTAGATACTTTATTCTGTTCGGACCTGTTTTTTCATAGTGAATACCATCTATGCCATATTGCAGAAGATTCCTAAGATATACATCTGTATTAAGAAGGTTCAGAAACTTCATATTAAGATCCGGTCTTCTTGCATTTATAGACATTGCAACCAGTGCTCCGGATACAGTCGTATTCGTTATAATAGGTTTAAATGCAGGAAAAGAAATTATTTTATAACCGGCTGTTTCACTCCATACAACATCCGCAGATGGTTGGTACTGCCCAGTATCAACTGCAAATTTTTCAGACATTACCTCAGCGTTACTATTCTGAACAAGAGCAGCATCCTTAGCAATATAACCTTTCTTATAAAATTCATGACAAAGTTTAAGGTAATCCATAAACTCTTTTGTTTCCCATTGATTAATTATTTTGTAGTTATCTTTTTCGAGAACAACTGCACCTGGAACGCCAGAATTCCCGAAGATATAAGTCTGATTTGGGAGCAGGTATGAATAATCTTTCCATATTGAATAAGGAATTACTCCATGATCATGCATCTTCTCATACACAACTTTCAAATATGGTTCAATAGATCGTAGAGAATTTATACCTTCTTTCTGTTTAAAGTCAGAAAGGGAGAAACCAAGTTCTTTTAGAAATTTAGCATTAAATCTATATGCAATCTGAAGAGCAACTTCTTTATTACATGGAATTCCATAAAGTTCACCGTCAACTCTTGGGCCTGACAGAAAATATGGATTAAGGACTTTTTTTATACCCTGTCCATACTCATCAAGCAGTTTATTTAGTGGATAAAATGCACCTCTCATGGACTGATTTACATAATTATTTGTCCAGGCAGCTGTAAAACAGAGATCATACTCCTGGCCTGAAATAGAAATCATACTCATCTTTTCGTTATATACGCCCCAATCTATAATTGTAATATCAAGTTCTACTCCTATTTTTTTCCTCAAGTATTCATTGGCTTTCGCCTGAACCATCTGTAGATCTTTTTGATGTGTACCAATAGTATACCAAATAATATTATAGGGATTTTTAGAAGTCCCCATCTTTTTAGATACTGACTCACTACACGAATTAAAAATAAAAACTGGTAAAATAAATAATAAAATTAATATAATTTTTTTTCTCATATCAATCCTTTACGCCTCCCACTGTCATACCACTGACAACATATTTTTGAAAAAACGGATAGGTACACAAAATAGGAATAGTAGCAAGAACCACTATAGCAAATATTGCAGTTTGTGTAGGCATGTGCTTTAATAATTCCACACTATTTGATGATAATGAACTCGAGTTATTAATAATAAATTGCATATTAGTTTGAGTATTCTGAAGTAGTAACTGAACTGGAGTCATTGATGCTTTATTTATATAAAGAAGTGGATCCCACCAGTCATTCCAGTAAGCGACAGCGGTAAGCAAAGATATTGTGGCAATAACAGGCTTTGAAAGAGGTACAACTATCTGATAAAATATTCTAAACTCACCTGCACCATCAATCCTAGCAGCTTCAATTAGAGCAGCAGGTATAGTTGTTTTAAAATAAGTTCTCAAAATCAGTATAAAAAAACCATTCACAGCCAATGGCATTATTAAACCAAGAAATGAATTAGTAAATCCCAATAGTTGAGAATTTACAAGATAAGATGCAACAAATCCCCCACTAAACATAAGTGGAAATAATGCAATGAACGTAAATAGTTTTCTATATTTGAAATCATCTCTGGATATAGCATATGCGTAAAGAGTAGAAATAACTAAAGACAAAATCGTACCAACAACGGTTACGAATATAGTTATCATATAAGAATGAAGTAACTGATATCCGACTTTAAACATATATCGATAAGCCTCAAGGCTGTAGTGTGACGGGAAAAATTTATATCCATAAAGCAAAATTGATTTTTCAGAAGAGAGTGAAATCATAAACATTAAAACAATTGGATAAATACATATAATTGCAATAATTGCAACAATGATACTTAGAGTAAGATTTGAAGCACGTGAGATATCACAAGGGTTTCCTTTTGATTTTTTTCTAACTGTCATATTTAAATCTTTCTATTTTAAAACATTGCATTTTCGGGATCAACTTTTTGGAGAGTTCTATTAAAAATCAATACTAGTATAAACCCCATAACAGACTGATATAAACATGCAGCAGAACTCATACCAACATTCGAAGTATACATCAACGCACGGTATGTATACGTATTAATAACCTGTGTCACCGGTAGAAGAGCTCCAGACTCCATTGGAGCAAACCAAAACAGACCAAAATTTCCCTGAAATATTTGCCCTACAGAGATCATTACCATCACAATAATAATAGGTTTTATACCAGGAATAGTAATGAACTTTACCTGCTGCCATTTACTTGCACCTTCTATTTCTGCAGCCTCGTAAAGTTGTTGACTTATTCCAAGAATAGAAGCCAGATAAATAACTGAAGTATATCCAATCGTTTGCCATACATTCACAGTTACTAGAACATAGGGCCAAATTCCTCTGTCACTATACCAGTTAACGGGAGTCATATTAAAAAATTTAAGTATACCATTTACAGTACCATGTTCGTAACTTAAAAAACTCATTACAATATACCCAATGACAACCCAGGTAATAAAATAGGGACAGAATATAAGAGTTTGCAATAATTTAGTCAATTTTTTGTTCAACATCCTACTAAAGCCAATTGCAAGTAAAACTGAAAGTGCTGTACCAATAATAATAAATAAAATATTGTACCCTAAAGTATTTCTAGTGATAATCCATGCTTCATTTGAAGAAAAGAGATAGGTAAAGTTTTCAAATCCCACCCATTTACTTTTATATAAACTGTGAAAAAAACCTCCACGATAAAAATGAAACTGCTTGAATGCTAAAACAAGACCTAGCATCGGTAGATAACTTAATAGCATGAACCATATTAATGCCGGAAGAAGCATAAGAAAGTATAGTACATTTTTGTTCAGTGATAGACGAGTTTTAAACTCCGAATTCGTAGTTGACATTAAATAATAACCCTCCTTTAGTTTTTCAGTATTCCTTTCGGTTTACTGAATTATTAATTTATTAAAGTATAAGTGATTCTATGACATGTCATTAATCTTCCGCTCATATGGAAGTCTAACTAAAACAATATAACAAATGGACTGCATTTTTATTGAGCATTAGCTCTATGAAGTTCTGTATCAAGTTTTACATGATAAAATTAGATTCTGTGTAATGCAGTATCTAAAATATTTTGTTGTTGGTGGTTGAATGTTTCAATCAGCTTAAATGAAGAGAAATGATAAATTTCTCCTTGCAAGGGGCATGATATTCAACACTAAGAAGGTTTATTTTTAAATAAAAATATGTCAATATATTTATATTACATACAGCCCAAAAAAAAACAACCATTAATTTGATATTTTACTAAATTAGTCGTTGAAGTTAATGTTTTTTTTAATAAATTTATTCTAAAGTATCTTCAATAAACCAACCAACAAAATAATTATAGAGAGACAAATGAAATTTAAAGCTTCCCAATTTGGAATCATAACCACGACAGCTTGCTGTATTTTCACATTATGCAGCTGTACTCTATTCAACCAAAACAAGAAATACATAAATACCGGTATTAAAACAGATTCTCTTACAACTGAACAATTATTAAACTGGGACAGTCGTAAAGATACAACCGTAAAGTATTATAAAAATGTTATACCTTTACAAAAGCCTGTAATGCTTCAGTCATTAAACGAATCCCCAATACCTTCTGTTATGGGAGAAATGAACTATGATTCCTATAATGGGGCAAACAGTAAAGTCATTGGAAACACCTATTCTGAAAATCGTTCAATTTTTCTTGGGTGGAATTATATTAATTCTTAAGTCTCAGGAACAAACTTCAACGATGATCAAAAAGACCATATAGTTTCTGTTCCGACTCCCGGAGAAATAAATATTGGACATAAAAATGGTGTTATTGTTTTGGGGTGTATTGACTTTCTTTGGGGTAGCGGCGGTATAAATCTGAATATTTTCTGTAAAGATCCTTCCGCGGTAAAAACAAAACTTTTAGAACTAGTTAAAGTTTTCAAATTTGATGGGTATTCTTTAAATATAGACGTTGACGGTACTTCTGAGGATGTTAAGGCAATATTAGATATTATGTCATATCTGAAATCAAATGGAATTTATGTCTGTTATTATGATGCAATGAAAGATAAAGGAAGGGGTAAACTTATAGAACAGGATATACTTCCTTATTATATAGTAAGCAGTAAGCTTGTTTCTGTAAGATTTGATTTCAACACTGACTGGGATGGCGGAAGTTCTCTACTAAATAAGAAATAACTCAGATAGAGCAGTGAAAATTCCTATTTATCTTACAGACATAGACACAAAATCTTACAAAAATATTATTGTTATAGTAATTTATAAATTCAAAGAATCACAAAAGGCAGGAAATTTAAATTTAAAAACCGACTCTAGATCAATAACAATTAATGTACCATCAAAGGCTAAAGAAGCAGGTAATGGTTATTATGAAGTTACTAGGACTATTATTGATTCTAAAGCAATAATTAAAGGAATAGAAATATCTGCACCCAGATATCCTGCTATAAGGCTTATTTTAGATTTCTGAATTTTTGGTTAAAAAATGGCATATTTTTGTACGGTTCGAGGCTAAGCTGTCTGATTTTCAACCTTGAGTAACGGAAATATTTATTTTAATTCAAATGCCTAATTTTAAGCCTAAGAGCTCTTGCTATGTCCAGAGATCTGGCACCAGAAAATTCATGCTTAAACATAGGACAAATCAGCATAACTAGAGCTTATCTGAAAAGTTAGATAACCTCGGTTATCAGTGGAAAGTTATCAGTTACCAGTGCAGTTCTATACTGTTTTTTAATGATTTTGACTTAGTACTATATAAAAAACTGATTACTGGTAACTGTTTACTGCTCACTTTTGCCTGAAAACCTTTTCAGACAGGCTCTAACTAGAGCCCATCTGAAAAGCTCATTTTAGCCAATAGAGTAAAGCCAGAACCACCTACTTTTGAGCAGTTCTGAACCTCCTCATCAAACCGTGCATGCGGTTTTCCCGCACACGGCTTACCGATAGTCTTCATCTCAAACATTCACAGGATGTCAGT
>Ga0307988_1001501_pt1 | contig 13034 bp, 11 predicted proteins | sample EllFjometagen183_FD_203166 | JGI IMG/M metagenome (GOLD analysis project Ga0307988, IMG submission 203166) | Marine microbial communities from Ellis Fjord, Antarctic Ocean - #183 | ecosystem: Environmental > Aquatic > Marine > Unclassified | place: Southern Ocean | collected 2014-10-08 | reverse complement strand
TATCCTGCCCATGCCTTAAAAAACCTAAATAGAATGAGCGAAGCGAATTAAATTTGTATTGTAGACAGTATTATTACAAAAAAATAATTTTAATTTAGGCGACAACTCGCTTGACAAACACCGCTAAGACAGTTAATTCAATTTCACGCGCTGCCAGAATCCTGCGCTGTATTGCGGATGGCACTAACCGAATCACACAGATAGCTACTAAAACGGATCTAAGCGCCGGTACGGTTCATCGTTTACTCAAAACCCTTCAGGCGGAGGGCTTTATAGAGCAGGATCCGCTAACTTTAAAATACGCATTAGGCCCCTTGCTGATCGTCCTGGGGACAAACCCGATGATCACACATGCTAATCTGGTTTTTTCCGCCATGGATGAAATGGAACTATTACAACGTAATACCGGGGAGACCATCGGGTTGGTGATAAGGTCAGGATCGCAGCGGCTCTACCTTGAGGAGTTATCCAGTAAACATGCATTGAAATACTCAGTGGGCAAAGGGGCTGTCGCTCCTATCCACACAACAGCTTCCAGCAAGGTATTACTGGCCGAAATGCCACCTAAAGATCGTGAAAAAATATTGAGTTTAATAGTAGAAAAAGAGTCGGGGCAGAACCCAAGTTTTAAAAAAGCAGATTTATTGAAAGAGATATCTGCTGTCGAGAAAAACGGCTATGCAGAAAGTTTCGAAAAATTTGTACCGGGTGCCTTTTCTATTGCTGTTCCGGTCAAAGGGTACATCATACCGGTGGCAATTTGTGTATACGGTCCTGAAGAAAAGTTTAACCGGGACAGGATGAAAAAGATTCTGCCGGGCTTAAAAAAGGCTAGTCAACGTATTGCTAAAAAGTTGACTTGTGCACATAATCCGAGCGTCAGGCGGCGGTAGCAACCTATCTTTCAACAGTTTTTTTGAGCATCATTGCACAAATAAACCCAACGCCAATGGCCGACAGCCAAATCAAGTCCAGGGCCGACACCAAAGCCATCGACACAAAGACATAACAGGCAGTTATGGTTATGCCAATTCCCAGAACGAAATTAGCTGAACTCCAAAAATAAACATTAAAATGGTGTTGTCACCGGAATAGCGATAGAGCCAGTTGTGACCGCATCGGAGAGAACACTTCCTCTGAGAGAATCGAAGATAGCTCTGACCAGGATTTTTTTTTGCGTTGCTGTCCTTTTGGACTATATTTATACAATAAAAACGAGTAGATATACTGATTTTTATTCAATCAAATGTGTGTATTATTTCCACATAGTGAAAAAATATTATCTTTTTGTGAAATTAGTTGACAAGCCAATTTCGTTTAGATATCCAATATGTGAAACTAATTTTTCACATATTGGAATAAATATGCAAGGATCAAAAAAAGTTAATTCTATTTCGCGTGCGGCTAGCATCATGCGCTGCCTTGGTGATGGCACTAACCGAATCACACAGATAGCTTTGAAAACAAAACTGAGCAACAGCACCGTTCACCGCTTGATCAAGACTCTTCAGGCTGAAGGTTTTGTTGAGCAGGACCCCTTGACGTTAAAGTATTCATTAGGCCCTCTGTTAATTGCACTGACACTGAATCCACTGACTACACATGCCAGTATAGTTTCATGTGCTATAGAAGAAATGGAGACGCTGCGACAAATATCAGGAGAAACGGTGGGACTTGTCATCCGGTTGGGATTGCAGCGACTTCAACTCGAAGAGTTGCCGAGTGAACGTGTAGTGAAATATTCAGTCGGCAAGGGTTTTGCGGAACCAATCTGTTTAGCCGCATCCAGTAAAGTACTCCTATCTGAAATTCCTTTTGAAAATCGTGAAAAGTTATTGAACATTATTGAAAATAAAGAACTTTCCATTACACAGGACTTTAGGAAGGTAAATCTTTTAAAGGAAGTGGGCTTGGCTGAAAAAAATGGCTATGCAGTCAGTTTTGGAGAGATTGTACCGGGAGCGTCTTCTATTGCTGTTCCTGTAAAAGGTTACGTCATACCGGTGGCAATATGTATATTTGGACCTATGGAAAGGTTTGACCTGCAAACAATGATGAAAATTTTACCGGAATTAAGGAGGGCCAGCAAAAATATAACTAAAAATATTGAGAAAAACATATCCAAACAATTTTAACCCTGATTGAGGCAGCAGATAATCGCTGTTTTTAAACGTGCAAGGTGATGCTAATTGAAAGTCAGTAAAGTTAAAATGAGTATTTAATTATTAATTTTTATAGGAGGAGAAAATGATAGTAAGAGTTGACCATATTGCATTTGCAGTAAATGATGTGGAAAAGGCAGTTGAGCATGCAAAAATTTTTGGAGGAAAGTTCCTGTTCACCCAAGAAGTAGATAAAGAGGGTTACAAGGTAGCAGGTGTGGCGATTGGGGAAATGATCCTCACCTTCATGCAGCCAGTTAAGGAAGATAGTTGGGTTCGTGGGTATATTGACAAAAACGGCGAGGGTTTGAATCACATTGGAATTGAAGTTGACAATGTAGAAGAATATGCAACGGAACTGGAGTCAAAAGGGATCAAGGTCCCGGTAAAATTGTTTGACGAAGATGATGGAAGAAAAGAAATTCTCGTTAGCCCTAAAGACGGATATGGGTATGTGTTACAGCTTATTCAATGGCCCGAGGGATCCAAAACCACACCGGAACAGAGGATTGAACGTTTAACGGGTTATCGGAGCTGATATACCAAGCCCTGATCTTATAAAGATGTGGGCCCTGGCGAGTCGGGAAGTACGACGACAATTTCGTATTATTTTGATCAAAACTGCAAGGGCCTGCTCACAAAGAAGGTTGGACAATATAAACGAACATTTTAGATATTCTAAGCATAAAGGCGATAAAGCGGTGGACAAGAAATTTAAAACGCAAAAAGATATATGGGAGCTTGAGCTGACTGATATCTATGAAAAAAAGCTCAAGTTTATACCGCCTGAAAAGTTAAACGAATCAGGTATTCAGATAAAAAATGTTTATGGCCCCCTGGATGTATCTCACATAGAGCCGGAGATGCCAGGACAGTATCCCTATACACGGGGTTTAAACGCGTTGGGATATCAATATGCCCCCTGGATGATCCAGATGCTGCACGGATTCGGCACCAGTGAGGAGACGAAAGAGCGCACGCAGTTTTTACTAAAAGAAGGCATGCGGGGTTACAAAGATAAACAGGCAGTGGTTCTGATACAGGTTGATCCTCCGACTACAGTGGGAATGGATCCGGATGATCCTATGGCGTTTGGTTCCGTCGGCCTCGGCGGGGTATCAATATCAACGATTGATGATATCGATAACCTGCTCAAGGATCATGATCTCGCCAATACGCGCTTTGCGCCGAACACGCGGTTTAGCTGCCTTCCGATTCTGGCCATGTATGTCGCCTACGCCGAAGGCCGAGGTTATAAACCCGGCCAACTGATTGGGCAAAGCCAAAATGATCAATTCTGCAGGTGGACAACCACGGATATTGGCGGACCAAATCCGGACGTACAATTTAAATTGCGAGTTGAGTTGATAAAATATGCGAGTCTTAATATACCGCGCTGGAATCACTGTAATCTGAGTGGGTATCTGTTTGCTGAAATGTGTGCCACCCCTGCTCAAGAACTCGGGTTGGTCGTGGCCGAAGCGATCGATACTATAGAAGCTTGCATAGAGGCGGGTCTGCACCCCGATGAATTCGTATCGAGATTCAGTTCTCAGGTTCATATGGGCATGAGTTTCTTTGAAGAGATTGGCAAGCTTAGGGCCTGGCGCAGCCTGTGGGCGAAGGTAATGAAAGACCGATTTAAATGCAAGAACCCGAAATCGTTGAAGTATCGAAATCATGTCCAGACCGGTGGTGTGGCCCTGACAATGGAACAGCCCTATAACAATATAACCCGGGCAACCCTTCATGTACTGGCCTCCGTATTGGGTGGCGTACAGTCTCTGCACACGGCATCATATGATGAAGCAATCGGCCTGCCCTGTGAAGAGGCTGTCAGAAGTGCTATACGCATCAACCAGATCATTAAAGAGGAAACAGGGATACCAGATGTATCTGACCCATTGGGTGGGTCTTATTACATAGAAGCCATTACCGATAAGGTGGAGGCGGAGGCGTGTAAACTAATTGAGGAGATAGAGGACCGGGGCGGGTTTGCCAAGTGTATTGCGGACGGATGGGTTCGTCGATTATTGGACAAACAGTCTCTACAGTGGCGGAAAGAAGTGGATAGTGAGGAACGCATAATTGTCGGGCTGAATAAATACCGCCTGGAAAAAGAAGAGGAGATCAAACCTTTTGTAGTACATGCTGAAGAAGCAGCTGAAACAGCGATAAGGAAGGTTAAGGAATATAGAAAAAGCAGGGATCAAGGACAGGTAACCCAGAGCCTTGACGCGATAAGAAAAGCGATGCGGGAATACGATTCCTTTTCGAAAGCCGGCATTTTGATGCCCGTTCTCATTTCGGCGGCAAAAGCCAAGTGCACATTGGGTGAAATGATGGGCGCTATTTACGAAGAAACCGGTGGCCGTGTTTTCGTTGGCCAGTACCGGTAGGTAAAAGGAGAATAATTGTGGAAGAAATAAGAGGACGTATCCTGATAGGCCGTTATCAACTGGACGGGCATGACAGGGGCATATTGAGCGTTATTGCGGCCCTTCGCAACGCTGGTGTTGAAGTGATTTATATGCTTTTCATTCATCCTGATGAAATAATCCAGGCGGCCATAGAAGAAGATCCTGATGTTGTCGGGCTGGCTAGTTCACTGGGGCAGCATGAAATGTTCGTTTCAATGCTCATCGATGGCCTTACTGAAGCAGGCCTGGATGTGCCGGTGATATTGGGTGGCATCATTCCAACAGCAGATGTAACCAAAGTTATGGCTAAAGGCGTGAAGCAAGTTTTTGGACCCGGTTCAACGCCTGAATCAGCTGTAACACTAGTTAAAGAACTGGTTAAGGAAAGATACAGTCAAATGACTAATTATTAAAACCGGTTCAATTTTAAATACTGAGAAAAATTGTAACAAGAATACCCAGGAGAAAATATGACTGACTACAAAAAATATGAAGACGATGCGGTATATGGTGACCTTGTTAGACTGCTAGATAAAAAAAAAGTGACTAAGAGCCTGTATGAAAGAATCAACAATTCACTGGACCCCTATATGGCCGGTAACGAACTGAAGAAAGGGGAAATTCCTTACGCGGTCGTACGGCCCGAAAATACAGAGGAGGTCAGTACTGTAATGAAATACGCCAATGAAAAATCGATTCCGGCATATGTGCGCGGATCCGGTACGAGTCTTCATGGCGCCGCCCGGTTTAAGGAAAAGGGCATCGTTATAAATGTACGCAACCTGAACCATCTGGAAATTGAGGAAGAATACGGATGGGCTGAATTCGGACCGGGGCACCGGGTGCTTTACGTGAAGGAAGCGTTGGAAAAAAGAGGTTTTTTTCTACCATTAGTACCGGGCAGTATTCGTATTGCGAGTATTGGCGGGATCATTTCTAATAATACAAGCGCCCACGGAGTTGATACCGAACTCGGTAAACCCAGAGACTACGTGCTGGGTCTCGAGGTTGTATTGCCAACCGGAGAAATCGTGAAGACCGGCACAAAAAGTCTACGGCGTATAGCCGGTACCGATCTGACCCAATATTTCGTTGGCGGGGATGGGCTTATGGGCATTATTACCAGCATCAGAATGCAGTTGATGCCTATGTTTGAAAGTACATACGGGGTCGCTTATTTTAAAGATTTAGACTCTCTGGCCCGTGCCGTTCAGAGAATTTACCTTGATAAAGTTCCACCACCCATGTTCCTTGAAATGCTGGACGAAAGAGTGGCAAAAATTGCTTTTAAAATAAAAGGTCTTCAGGAACCCAAAGGGCCTATGATCATGTTTCAGGTAAAAGGACGTGACAAGGAAGACGCCAAGAAAAAAGTAACCCAGTTGGTCGAATGCATCAAAAAAGAATCGCCCATTGAAGCTAAGGAAATACAGGATATGGAAGAATGGCACAAAATCTGGAGTGCAAGAGAGTCTTCCCTGCCCTATATCTGTCAGGGCGGAAAAGGCGTTTTTGCATTCTGTGAAGTTGTATCGACCGTTCCCGGGCTTGTTGAATGCATGAAGGACGTAAAAAATATGAGTAAAGGGAAGCCAACACTCGAAAAATTGGGTGAGCCGTACCTTTTTGGACATATCGGCTGTTTAACTTATCATCCATGTTTCATTATTCCAGCTGATTGGTCAGAAGAAGATAAAAGAAAAGCCTATGAAGAAGTTTTTGCTAAAGAAGCCGAGCTAAACCTTAAATATGATACGGCTGGCGGAGAGTGGGGGCAATTTGCAATGCGCGGTCCTTTTTTTAGCGAAAAATGGGGAGAGAGTGGCTATGATTTTGTGGAAAAAATTAAGACAGCGGTCGATCCCAAAAATATCTTGAACCCCAATGTTATGCGTAAAACCGTGCTCGAAAATAAATAAAATGGATCTGAAATAGACGATAGATAAAAGGAGATACAGATGGAATATTCAATCGATGCATCTGAGAAAAATGAAGAACAATACTTGGAAGATTTGAAAAATGAAGTGCTAGAGGTATTGTCAACATGCATCAACTGCAGGTTTTGCCTGCCAGCCTGTCCTTTGTTTGAAGTTACAACTGGTGAGGTATTTCACGGTGGATCAGGCATTACCCGGTCTTTATATTATAGCCTTAAATGGAATGAAAAAGGCAAGGATGAACTCAAGGAGTTAAGAGAGATATTATATTCCTGTATGATGTGTAAAGCCTGCGAAACAACCTGCAAAAATTCGAGTACGGGTACCCGACTGCTCACCGCTATTCAAAAAGGTCGCGAAATTCTGATTGAAAAAATGGTAGGGCCGATGCCCGAGCAGAAAAAGGTTCTGGAATCACTTGAAAAATACGGCAACCCTTATGACATGAATAAATCCGACAGGGAAATGTGGATGAAGCTTTTGGGAGCACCCCAAAAGGAAAAAGAAAGTACGGAGGTTTTGCTCTTTATCGGATGCACAGCGCCACATGACGATTACGCCGGCAAAATGGCCAAATCCCTTGTGAAATTGCTGAATAAAGCCAAGATATCATACGGTATCTTCGAAGATGAAATTTGCTGCGGCCACCCGGCACTTACGATTGGTGACAGTTTTATTTTCAACGATATTGCTGAAAAAAATATAGAAAAGTTCAAGAAATTAGATGTCAAAACAATCGTAACTTTATCACCGCACTGTTTTGACACTTATAAAAACAAGTATCCTATTGATGCCCTCAAAGGCATTGAGGTTATGCACTACACTCAGTTTATAAACAAACTTATTAAAGAAAAGCGCATCACCTTTAGCGATAGACTCGACAAAATAGTTACCTACCATGATCCGTGTTATCTAGGCAGGCATAATGGTGAGTACACAGCACCCAGGGAGATACTTAGTTCGATACCGGGGGTCAATTTTGTTGAGTTTAACAGAAATAAAGAAAATGCACTTTGCTGCGGCGGCGGCGGCGGCAGAATGTTTGTCGATATAGAAACCGAAACCGAGCGTCTGGGTAAAGTGAGGGCAAGAGAGGCGGGCGAGATCGGTGCAGAGGTCATTGCGACCGCCTGCCCTTGGTGCATCATTATGTTGACAGACGGCATTAAAACAGAAGGCCTCACCGAAAAAGTTGAGGCCAAAGACATTTGCGAGCTTATTTTAAGCGCAATGTAATTTTAAAAATTGATTTTATATTTATCAAGGAGATTATAATGAGATTTGATTTGACAGAAGAACAACAAATTTTACAGGATACCGTGCGTAATTTTGCCCAGAAAGAACTGGCTCCGGTAGTTGAAAAAGCAGACCAGGACGAAGAGTTTCCCTGGGACAGCTTTAAAGGCATGGCAGAGATAGGCCTAACTGGAATGATTATACCTGAAGAATATGGCGGCAGTGAGACCGGTGAGCTTGAACTTAACATTGCCATGGAAGAGATTGCACGGGTAAGCCCATCCTGTGCCCATATTCTGGACAGTCACTTAGTACTGTGTGGTAGCCCAATTTTACACTACGGAAGCGAAGAGCAGAAACAGAAATATTTACCAGGGATTGCAAGCGGTGAAAATGTAGGAGCTTTTGCCCTTACAGAACCGAACGCTGGAAGTGACGTCATGGGTCTCCAGACCAAAGCCGAAAAGAACGATTCTGGATATATTCTTAACGGTCAAAAAACATTTATCAGCAACGGGGAAACGTGTAAAACAGCTGTTATTATAGGGAATATTACTGATCTGGCGCCGCGCGGGGCATCTGCGTTTATCCTAGAAGATGGAATGACGGGTTTTTCAAAAGGTGAGAAATTTAAAAAACTTGGTATGAAAGCGGCCACTACCACGGAGCTCTATTTCGAGGATTGTAAAATTGACGAGGGACAACTCTTGGGGAAAGAAGGCCAAGGACTCAAGATTGCACTTTCCACACTTGACCGAGGCAGGATCGGGATAGCCGCTCAGGCTATCGGTATTGCCCAGGGGGTTCTGGATCTTTGTGTAAAATATTCGAATGAACGCGTACAATTTGGCGGACCGATCTCAAAACAACAGGCGGTAGCCTTTAAAATGGCTGACATGGCTATTGAAATTGAAGCAGGAAGAGCCCTTTATCAGAAAGCCGCTTATCTGGCAGACACTGGCAAGCCATTTGGTACCAATGCGGCTATGGCCAAAGTTTTTTGCTCAGAGCTAGCCATGAAAGCAGCTACCTGGGGCATTCAGATATTTGGTGGATATGGATACATGATGGAATACCCGGTTCAGCGTTATTTCAGGGATGCCAAGCTCACTGAAATATACGAGGGAACCTCTGAAGTCCAGAGAATTATTGTTTCAAGATCAATTATGAAATAGGTCTGTAGTTTTTAAACGCAGAATCTGTTCACAAGAGGTTGCGGCGCAAATACCTTACCGGTTAAGACTCACGGTAGCTCGAGACTGGGGTATTTGCGACCAATGATTTGATGGGTACAAGTATTTGGCGACGAATAGTCCCATTTATTTTATAAGTTGAATCAGACACTAAATATTTTTTGTAAAAGGGTTGATGTATGAATAAATGGCAGGAACTGTATGCAAAAAAGCTTTTGACTGCAGGTCAGCTTAGCAGGAAGTTTAATTCAAATGACCGATGTGTCAGCAATGGTCAGGTAGTCGAACCGGTCGAAATACTAAAATCTCTGGCGGAAAGAGCCAATATGGGCCAAGTCGAAGGCATCGAATACCATATTTTAGCTCCGCAAAAGCATCAACCGTATTTAGACCCGGGAATGTCGAAAAAGATACATCTTAATGCCTTATTTGTCAGCAGGCCGACGATTGATCTCGTTTGGGACGGTTACGCCGATTATCTGCCGTCTTTTTATGGAGAAATTCCAAAAAATGTGCCCGAGCGGGGGGATATAGATGTTTTTGTGACAAGCGTTTCAACGATGGATAGACATGGCTATTTCAGCTTTGGAGCCGCTGCTGATCTGTCTGCCTTGCACCGGGAGGCAAAACGTGTTTTCCTGGAAGTCAATTCAACAATGCCAAGGGTGCATGGAAACTGCTTTATTCATATTTCCGAGGTAGATTTTTTGTGCGAATCAAAAACCCCGATCAGTGAAAAATATTATGGTGAACTTACGGAAATTGACTGCCGCATAGGAGAAATTGTCGCCAGAGAAATTCCGGATGGCGCCTGCCTGCAACTCGGATTTGGGCAGATGCCGAACGCAATCGTAAGGGCGCTTATGGATAAAAAAGACCTTGGCATTCATAGCGAAATGTTTACAGACGGCATGATGGATTTAATAGAAGCCGGAGTTGTCAATAATTCAAGAAAGTCGATCCATGTTGGCAAATCAATTGCCTCATTTACCAATGGATCCAGGAATTTATATGATTTTTTGGATGACAACCCAGGCATTGAATTCCATCCGATAAATTACACCAACGACCCTATGATAATTGGGCGCAACGATAATGTGAGGTCGATCAATTCGTGTATTGAAGTAGACCTGTTCAGCCAGGTTTGCTCAGAGTCGATAGGCCCTAAAACTTTTAGCGGTGTCGGCGGCCAGGTTGATTTTGTCAGAGGAGCGAAGCTTTCAAAAGGTGGAAAATCGATTATTGCCATGAAAAGTACGGCCAAGAATGGAGAAATTTCAAAAATTAAGGCCGTATTAACAAAAGGTGCCGTTGTTACAACGAGTCGTAACGATGTCGATAATATTATTACCGAATATGGCATTGCCAGCTTGAGGGGTAAGACGTGTTCCGAACGAGCGAAGGAACTCATATCAATCGCACATCCAAAGTTTAGAGAACAATTAGAAAAAGAAGCGCGTGGGATTAATATAATATCGAAAAATGGCAGATAATCCTAAAAAGGAGTATAAATTGAAAATAATTGTATTGGTAAAACAAGTGCCGGATACAGCATCAAAAATTGAGATACAAAAGGGCGGGCAGGCCATCATCGAGGATGAAATCAAGTGGGTGATGAACCCCTATGATGAAATAGCAGTTGAAGAAGCATTGATCCTTAAAGAGACTTTCGGGGGTGAGGTCACCGTTATCAGTTTAGGGCCTGAACGGGTTAAAAGCACAATATCGACCGCATTGGCCATGGGCGCTGATAAAGGAGTGTTCATCACGGGCGAGAAAATCGAAGACCTTGACCCAGTCAACGTGGCTAGGGCCCTGGCGCAAAAGGCGTCGGCCATGGAGTATGACCTGATTTTTGCGGGGCAGCGCGGTGTGGATGAGGACCGGGGGATTGTAGGTGCCTTAGCCGCCGAGTATTTAAAGCTTCCAAAAGTGTCCCTGGCAACCAAGGTTGAAATTTCAGAAAATCAGGAAACAGCAGTTATCGAACGGACAGCGGAAGGGCGCACAGAAATAATTGAATCCAGCCTGCCGCTTTTAATCACAACTGAAAAAGGACTGAATGAGCCCCGCTACGCAACGATGCGTAGAATCATGATGGCTCGAAAAAAGCCCATTGAAAAGATAGGCCTTGAGGACATTGGACTGGATGAAAGCCACTTTAAGGAAAAAAGTTTAAAAATTATCAAGTTGTTGCCTCCTAAAGAACGTGCGGCTGGAATCATTATAGAGGCGGAAACACCACAAAAAAAAGCTTCTGAATTGGGCAGGATACTGCGAGATGAGGCAAAAGTCATTTAAATATTGGTAATACTTTGCAAGGAGAAAAAAATGGGAAAGGGTGTAATGATTGTAGCTGAGCAGCAAAACGGTGAAATCAAGAAAAATTCTTATGAGATAGCAAGCGAAGGAAAAAAGATAGCCGATGCACTGGGTGTTTCAGCAACCCTTTTATTGATCGGCTCTGAGATAAAAGATGAGGCCCAAGTTTTTTTTGAATATGGCATTTCAAGGGTGATTGTGGCCGACCATACCGAACTCAATGATTATAGCAATGAAGTTTACGCTTCAATCGCTGAAATTGTTGTTAAGGAAAATGGCCCGAGCCATCTGATTGTTGGTGCGACTGCTCAAGGTAAAGACCTGGCTGCTACGCTGGCCGGACGGTTCAACGTAGGGCTGGCCCAGGACTGCACGGAACTGACGGTTGATTCAGGGAAACTGATTGCGACTCGGCCGGTGTATGCCGGCAAGGCATATGCGGTGATCGAATTTGGAGAACGGTACCCGCACATTGCGACAATAAGGCCAAATACGGTGTCGGTGGTTAAAGTTGAAATCCCGATTGAAGGTGATGTTGAAGAAATATCTTATCCGCTTAACGGTACTAACTATAAGACAAAATTAAAAGAAGTCATCAGGAAGGGTGACGAGACGGTCGATTTAACCGAAGCCGAAAAAATCGTGTCCGGCGGTCGGGGGGTCAAAAGCACGGAAAATTTTAAGTTAATCGAAAAACTGGCTGCATCGATAAATGCATCCGTCGGGGCATCGCGATCTGCCGTGGATGCCGGTTGGCGACCTTTTGAAGAACAGGTCGGGCAAACCGGAAAAGTTGTTTCGCCCAATCTGTATATTGCCTGTGGTATATCTGGTGCAGTCCAGCATCTGGCGGGTATGAGTACCTCTAAAACGGTTATCGCAATTAACAAAGACCCGGATGCACCGATTTTTCAGATGGCGGATTACGGGGTGGTGGATGATCTGTTCGAGGTAGTACCGGCCTTAATCGAAGATATCGAGAAAAATAAATAGACCCATGCCAAGTAAAGAAAACAAAATGCTCATGGAATTGGTGGAGGGAGTACTTGATGGCTCAGTAAAAGCTATGGGCAGACTCATTACGCTTATTGAATATAACAGCCCCGGTTCGATTGATGCCCTCAAAAAACTTTATGTTCACTCCCATAACGCTTATGTAATTGGAATTACCGGCGCACCCGGGACCGGCAAGAGTACGTTAGTTGATAAATTATCATTAAATCTCTGTAATCAGGGCTACAGTGTAGGGGTAATCGCGATAGATCCTTCTAGCCCGTTTACAGGGGGCGCTTTGCTGGGGGACAGATTCCGCATGCAAAACAGCACTAAGGAGGACAATATTTACATGCGCAGCATGGGGACCCGAGGAAGCCTAGGCGGGCTTTCACAGGCAACCAGCAGCACCATTATCGTTTTAGACGCGTTTGGTAAAGATATCGTTCTGGTTGAAACATGTGGGACCGGGCAAGCCGAAGTCGATGTGATCAGCGCGACGGACACAACCGTGGTGGTCTGCGTGCCGGGCCTGGGTGATGAAATACAGGCAATGAAAGCCGGGGTTATGGAAATAGGTGATGTCTTTGCAGCGAATAAGGCAGATTTAAAAGACGTTGATAAACTCATCAATGATGTTGAAGTCACACTACACATGGGTATGGACACCCAAGGGTGGGAGCCGCCTGTAATTAAGACAATTGCAACCCAGAACGAAGGCATCGACGACTTGGTTGAAACGATCTTCAAGCACCGTGGCTATTTAATTAA
>Ga0307988_1001500_pt1 | contig 13036 bp, 9 predicted proteins | sample EllFjometagen183_FD_203166 | JGI IMG/M metagenome (GOLD analysis project Ga0307988, IMG submission 203166) | Marine microbial communities from Ellis Fjord, Antarctic Ocean - #183 | ecosystem: Environmental > Aquatic > Marine > Unclassified | place: Southern Ocean | collected 2014-10-08 | reverse complement strand
GTTCTTTTGTTGGATGCAATTTGAACTTGAACGCTTTTTTTAGCAACATTTAATTCATTTCACTTTCTGATTATTATATATTTCTTAAAATCCAAATCTATGTATTAGCTACGTTAATTATATACCTCTTTTTAGAAATTGGCGTACTATTTTTAGTACTAAGCCAAGACAATTTTAAGCCGGACAAGTAAATTTTCCCAATTCATCCCATGTCTAAAGATACGGGTGTTCTTGGGTGGGTGATAAAAAAACCGCTGGAATTATTTATTAATACCAGCGGCTATTACTTTTTATTACTTGTGTTAGGTTTAAACTAGCTAAACAGAATTTATTTAGGTTCGTATCCGTCTAGTTTACCTGCTCTAAATGCCGTCAGATAATCCATGCAATAATCATCATATCCCATGAGTGCCTGAGCCGCATAAAGGAATGTCATCAATTTTTTATCAAGTGGATTCAATATAGCTCCGTCCATCCCATTAGCTACTGCTGCTACAAGAAATGTTTGATTCATCAGTTTTCTTGCAGGAATACCAAATGATATATTGCTAAGACCGCATGTTACATGAACATCCGGATACTCTTCTTTGACTTTTCTCATCGTTCCTATGGCAACTTTTCCATAATGGGAACCTGTGCCGATTGGTCTGATAAGGGGGTCAATAAAAATATCTTCATGTGCAACACCTGCTGCAGATAATTTCTTAATCATATCCCGCGCTATTGCAACTCGGTCTTCTTCTGTTTCCGGCATTCCGGTATCATCCATACAAAGAGCAATAACCGCTGTATTGTATTTAACAATCATAGGAAGAATTGTTTCAAATCGTTCCGATTCATTTGTTATTGAATTAATGATTGGTTTGCCGTTTTTATTGGCCTGCAATCCTCTTTCAATTGCTACTGGATTAGGTGAATCCATTGCCATTGGTGTATCAGTAACTTCCTGAACAGTTTTTACAAGCCATTCAAGCCTCTCAGGTTCGTCATTTATAAACATTCCTGCATTCAGGTCTATAAAGGATGCACCAGCGGCAACCTGCCTAAGCGCAAGATCCTGTATTGCCTTTGTATCATATTTTTCAATTGCCGGTCTTACTCTCTTTAATGTACTGTTAATTTTTTCTCCAATAATTATCACAGATAAGCCCTCGATCTTTCTTAGAATTTCTAATTCATTATAATAAAGCCCAATTACCTTGTCAATTGAACCCTTGTTAACTACAAGATTTTATAAAAAAGCACATTATTTTAATAATATATAACCTAATGATATTTGAACCAATAGACCGGTAATGATATAATTCTTTTATTGATTTGCCACCACTGGTGATATTCAAATCAACTTTTTTTTGATGAAAGATTGGATTTATTAGTTTCTTTGGATCACCTTTAGAAATACAAACCAATGTTATCAAATAAAGTTTTTATGGCGTGTTCCAGTGATGTTGTCAAAATGCACAAAATATACTTACAGAGGAGACATGCAGATGAAAAGCGATATAGAAATTGCTCAAAGTAATCAAATGAACCCAATATTGGAGATTGCGGATAAAGTTGGTATCGAGAGAAGTGATATAGAACTTTACGGTAACTACAAGGCCAAAATCGACTATAATATGCTGGCAAGAATGGAAGATAAACCTGACGGCAAATTAATTCTTGTTACTGCTATTAACCCTACCCCAGCTGGTGAAGGTAAGACAACCACCTCTGTTGGTTTAGGTGATGCATTAAATCGAATTGGCAAAAATACAATGATAGCTCTAAGAGAACCATCATTAGGTCCTGTTTTTGGAATAAAAGGTGGAGCCGCAGGCGGTGGCTATGCACAGGTTGTTCCTATGGAAGATATAAATCTTCACTTCACAGGTGACCTCCATGCAATAGGCGCTGCAAATAATTTACTTGCAGCAATGATAGATAATCATATCTACCAAGGCAACGCACTTGATATTGACCCACGACGTATAACCTGGAAGCGTTGTGTTGATATGAATGACAGACAACTTCGATTCATCGTTGACGGTCTTAATGGAAAAAGTAACGGAACTCCAAGAGAAGATGGTTATGATATTACTGTTGCCTCTGAAATAATGGCTATTCTATGCCTCTCTAAAGATCTGATGGATCTTAAAGAAAGAATAACTAGAATAATAATCGGTTATAACCGTAAGAATCAGCCTGTAACAGCCGGAGAACTAAATGCAGCCGGAGCATTAGCTGCTCTTCTAAAAGATGCATTAAAACCTAATCTTGTTCAGACACTTGAACATACACCAGCATTTATACACGGCGGTCCTTTTGCAAATATTGCACATGGCTGTAATAGTGTTATGGCTACTAAAATGGCTTTGAAACTTGCTGATTATGTTGTTACTGAAGCAGGCTTCGGTGCTGACCTTGGTGCAGAAAAATTCCTAGACATCAAATGCAGAATTGCAAGACTAAAACCATCAGCAGTAGTAATCGTTGCAACTGTCAGAGCTCTAAAACACCACGGTGGTGCTAAAAAGAAAGAACTCGGAAATGAAGATTTAACAGCACTTGAAAATGGTCTTCCTAACTTGCTGAAACATATTGAAAACATAACAGTAAATTATGGTTTACCTGCTGTTGTCGCAATTAACAGATTCCCAACTGACTCAGAAAATGAATTGGCATTAGTCGAAGACAAATGTAAAGAACTGGGAGTTAATGTTGCATTGTCAGAAGTTTGGGCAAAAGGCGGAGAAGGCGGAGAGGCTCTTGCAAAAGAAGTTGCTGCTCTTGTTGATGCTGACGAAGGTAATTTTAAGTTTATATATGAGGATGATATGGGATTAAAAGAAAAAATCACAGCCATTGTTACAAAAGTATACGGCGGCGATGGTGTTGATTTTACAACTACTGCATCCCGTGCTATCAGAAAAGTGGAAAAAATGGGTCTGGGACACTTCCCAATCTGTATGGCAAAAACTCAGTACTCACTGTCTGATAATCCTAAATTACTATGTAGACCAACAGGTTTTACTGTTACAGTAAGAGACGTTCGTGCCTCAGCAGGTGCTGGATTTGTGGTAGCTTTAACCGGCGATATAATGACTATGCCAGGACTTCCAAAAGTACCTTCTGCCGAACTTATTGATGTTGATAACACTGGTAAAATTTCAGGATTGTTCTAGACAATTCAAATTCAAAATTATTTGGCCGTACTCTTTAAGAGTGCGGCCTTTCTAACGACGCACCGCAGGCGAAGTCGAGGAGCGTCGTTGGTGCCCTGATTACTATATCAGTACCACAAGTTTTTAACGGCTGATATAGTTATTGGGCACAAATTTCCTCCCCACCTTGCAACCCACTTAAGCCATAAAGAAGTTGCGGTGCGTCGTTTGGACAAAATAGTTGTAAAAAGCACAAAAAAGCCATAGCAAGTGTAATCATATGCCATTAGAATAAGTATGATTTAAAATATCTCTTGAGAGAGTGAGGATTATCATGAAAACAGGAAAAGAACTGGTGCTTTCAGCAATCCGACTGGAAACAACCGAAAGGGTGCCTTGGGTACCATTTGTTGGATGCCACGGTGGTTCTCTAATTGATGTTGGAGCTGATGAGTATTTAAAAGATGCTGATTTAATAGTAAAAGGTCAGGTAAAAGCCGTAGAACTTTATGAAGCTGACGGAATCCCTGTTTCTTTCGACCTTCAGGTAGAAGCTGAAGCTTTGGGTTGTGACTTAAAATGGGAAAAACTTAATCCACCGGCAGTATCGTCCCATGTCCTTAACACTAAAAAACTCAGCGACCTAACTATTCCAAGTTTAAACACTGCCCGAATCCCTATTATGATGGATGCCGCAAAAAAACTCAGAAAAGAATTACCTGATACCGCTCTTTATGGTTTGATTACAGGACCGTTCACACTTGCTCTTCATCTTATGGGTTCAAATCTATTCATGGAAATGTACGATGATCCTGAAGGACTGCTTGAATTATTAAAATTCTGTACTGATGTAGGAAAAGTAATGATTGACGGATACATAGATGCAGGATGCGATATCATTGCACTTGTAGACCCAATGACAAGTCAGATAAGCCCTGATCATTTCACCGAATTTGTTACTCCCGGATGTACCGAATTATTTTCATACGTAAGAGAAAAAGGAAAACTCTCAAGTTTCTTTGTATGCGGACATGCTCTTAAAAATCTTGAAGTCATGTGTGAATGCAAACCTGATAACCTGAGTGTTGATGAAAATATACCTCTTGATATAGTAAAAAAAATATGTCTTGAACGTGGAGTTAGTTTCGGCGGAAACCTTCGCCTTACAACTGCTCTTCTAAACGGTACAGAAGACCAAAACTCAATTTATGCATACGAAGCACTTAAAACCGGTGGCACTACAGGCTACATAATTGCACCTGGTTGTGACATTCCATATGATACACCTGTAAAAAATATGCAGGCTGTTGCAGGTGTTGTTGTTGATGATTATAAGCGTCAGGTTGCAGAAACACTTGCTGCTGAAGGATTTACTGAAGAACAGAGACTTTTTGATATGTCAGAATACGGCCGCTCAGAAAAAGTTATTGTGGATATTATAACTCTGGATTCTGAAGCATGTGCCCCGTGCCAGTATATGGTTGAATCCGTAAAAGCCATTGTTCCCCAATTTGAGGATTTAGTCATTTGGAGAGAACATAAAATTAAATCACCCGAAAGTGTACAGTTTATGTCTTCACTTATGGTTAAAAATGTTCCTACCATATGTATAGATGGTGCTATTACTTTTGTTAGTGTAATTCCGACAAGAGACGAGCTAATAGCAGCCTTGCAGGCCAGAATAAATAAAAAACTCAGAATAAAAATCAGAAGAAATCAATCAAAAATAATTGTTCTGACTGATGATAGTGATTTATCACGTGAGGCGGTCGAAAATGTTCAAACTGCTATAACTGAGCTTGGTGTAGATGTTGATATTATGCCAACAAATGATAAAAAATTAGCTGAAGATTATGGAATTAAAAAGTTCCCTGCAGTTATAGTATGTACTTCACAGTTAAAAACCTGGGCAGAAGCTCCTGAAGTTAAAATAATAAAAGAATGGTTAAAGGATCTTTCATAATGAAAAAATTACCAGTTATACTTATAACCGGATTTCTTGGAGCCGGAAAAACAACATTCCTTAATAAGCTACTGACCTATATGAAAAGTGAAGGGAAGTCAGTTGCCCTGCTGATAAATGAATTCGGCAGAACCAATATTGATAAAGACCTTATTGATTCAAAAGGCGAGATGATATACGAAGTTAACCAAGGATCAATATTCTGTGTTTGTACACGGGATCAGTTCATTAAAGCACTGGATTCAATTACAACACACTCCCCTACCTATGATGTCGCTATCATAGAGTCCACGGGAATTGCGAACACTCGCGATATAGGTAAATATCTTAATGAAGCTCCTCTTGCAGGCAAACTGGACATTAAACAGAATTTCTGTCTCGTAGATGCTGTAAATTTCCATAAAGTTTTTGAAACTCTACCTGCAGTTAAAACTCAGGTTGAAGAAGCTTCAATATGTGTTCTAAATAAATCAGATATGGTGAAAGAACAGCGCCTGACTGAGCTTGAAGAGCAACTTATCGAATTAAACCCTGATGCACCGGTTATTAGGTCTGAATATGGAGATATAGGTTTTGAAGCATCTCTGGATTTCTCATCTTCATGGGCTACCCGAACAGAACTTGACCAAGCTCCGCCTGACAATATTGTATCCGTTACCCTTACAGCTGAAGGCTTGATGTCTCTTGATAAAGCAAGTGCTTTTCTAAACACATATAATGATTCATTGCTTCGGGCAAAGGGTTTTTTATATACAAATAAAGGTCCAATATATATAGAATGGGTCGGAAACCGGCTCTTCACACGCCCCGGGGAAACAGGTTCAGATGATGTTACCAGACTGGTGCTCATCGGATACATGCTGAATGAAGAATCCATTAAGGATAAATTCAAAAACTGCATTGTATAGTCGTAGACAAAAGCCTTGTTTAGTGTATAATTAGGACAAGGTTTTTTTATATAATGCCTTTTTTGTTGGAAAAAGGCATTATTATATTGATTAATATAATAGGAGGAACCATGGAACATCATATCCAAAATAAAATCTACCATGTGGAAATTCTACCACCAAAACAGGCTGTAACAATTGAAAAGCTCCATGAAGGATTAAAACGATTTGCTGCGAAGTATAATCGCGTTATGGAGGATGGACGCTGTGCATGTATCACTGATAATGCAATGGGTCTTCTTGCTTTTCAAGGCACAGAAGTTATTGAAGAACTTAAACTGAAAGTTAATCCCGAACAGGTTATGATTCATCTCAATACTTTCCACACCAAGGAAAATCTGGACGAAATACTTAACTCTTGTATTTCACTTGGAATCAAGTATCTGCTGGTAATCAGCGGTGACGGTTCTGACAGACTACCTAAACTGCAGCCATCAGACGTAGGTGCCGTAGGTGTTGAAGCTGTTACATCGGTAGAACTAACACAATACATACTCCGTGAATATCCCGGAAAATTCGTAATCGGCGTTGCATTCAATCCATATGAACCTGCAGAGCATGAGTTTGAAAAGCTTGACAGAAAAATAGCTGCCGGCTCTACATTTATCGTTACACAGCCCATAATCGAGCAAAATGCAGTAATTGATCAAATGCTAAAAGATTACCCGAACATGCCTACTATTGTTGAAGCATGGATGAGTAAAAAGCTCAGTCTTCTTTCTGACGCAGTAGGTTATGAAATACCCGAAGACACAATATTTGACCCGATTACCACTCTTGGTAAGCTTCATGAGCTTTATCCAAACTGTGGGGTTTATCTGTCCCTTCTCGGTTTTAAATATCAGATAAATAAAATCGAAGGGTTATGGAAATAAATTTCCATAAAAGGAGGTAATGTTATGAAAATAGTTGTTTGTATAAAGCAGGTTCCTGCCACTACAGATGCAAAAATAGATCCTGTAACTAAACGAATCATACGTGAGGGCGTTAAAGCTGAACTCAATCCTTTTGATACATATGCAGTTGAAGAAGCTGTAAAACTCAGAAAGAGATTCGGCGGCGAGGTTGTTACCCTTTCAATGGGACCACCTAGTGCAGTTAACAGTCTTAGAGAAACTGTTTCAGTAGGAGCTGATAAGGCAATTCTTTTAAGTGACCGAGCTCTTGGGGGCTCAGACACATGGGCCACAAGTTACGCACTTTCAAAAGCAATTGATAAAATTGGCGATGTTGACCTGGTTCTCTGCGGAAAACAGGCTGTTGACGGAGATACTGCTCAGGTAGGCCCAGGTATTGCAGCTCATCTTAACTGGATGCAGGCCACATATGTTAACTCTGTTGATGATGTAACAGAGAAATCACTAAAAGTTAAAAGAATGCATGAAGATGGCTATGATATATGCGAATTGCAATTGCCTGCAGTAATAACTGTTGTTAAAGGCATCAATATACCAAGGGTTCCCACTTTAAGAGGCCGACTAGCCTCTGAAGGTGAAGAAATACCCACATGGTCTGCTACTGACATAGGTGCTGATCCTGAAAAAATCGGACTTATGGCATCACCAACGAGGGTTGTCAAAACCAATCCCCCGCCGGCAAGACAATCTAGTACAATAAAAATCAATGGCTCACCTGAAAAATGCGCAAAAGACTTGGTCCGCGAACTGCGTCTGCGCAGCATCCTGTAAAGCGAGGAGAATGATTTATGATAGCAAAGACAGAGAATATAAAAAATGAATATAAAAACGTCTGGGTAGTTGCCGAACAGCTTTCAGGAGTAATACAGCAGGTAACCATGGAATTAATCGGCGCAGCACGTCCCCTTGCAAATGACCGAAACAGTGAAGTATGGGTTTTTGCAGCAGGACCGAATATGAAAAGTCTTGCTGAAGAACTTTTTGCATATGGAGCTGATAAAGTGATAGTTGTTGACGATGAACGACTTCTTAATTTTAATGATGAGCTTGAAGCAAATGTACTCGGCAGACTCATTGAAAAGTATAAACCTGAAATAGTAATTTGCGGAGCAACAACTCGAGGTCGTGCCCTTATCCCCCGTGTAGCAGTAACCAAAATATGCGGACTTACAGCCGACTGCACAGAGTTGTCCATTGACCCTGAAAACGGCGACTTGCTTCAGACACGTCCTGCTTTTGGCGGAAATATTATGGCTACAATCCGTTGTTCAAATCACCGTCCGCAGATGGCAACTGTACGCCCTAGGGTTATGAAAGTTCCTGAGCCTGACACATCACGTTCAGGTGAAATAATTTCTGAATCTATAGAAGCTGCTGACACTGAAGGTGTTAAAAAAATTCTTGAAGTTTTCCATAGTAAAGAAAACACTGTTAATTTGGCAGATGCTCAGATTATTATCTCCGGCGGACGCGGAATGAAAGGCCCTAAAGGCTTTGATTTACTTAAAAAGCTGGCAGCAAAGGTTGAAGGTGCAGTTGGCGCAAGCAGAGCTGCTGTTGATGCCGGTTGGATTGCTTACAATCATCAGGTAGGCCAGACAGGTCAGACAGTACAAACCAAAGTATATATGTCCTGTGGTATTTCTGGACAGATTCAGCATCTTGTCGGAATGCAGTCTTCTGATTTAATTATTGCAATTGATAAAGATCCTAACACTCCATTAATGCAGATGGCAGACATAGCAATTGAAGGTGATCTTTTCGAAATTCTTCCAAAACTACTTGAAGAAATCCCAAAGCTTTAAACTATATACTTAAAAAATGCTAAATACAAAAAACACCGGTTTTCGAATCGGTGTTTTTTTAACAATCTCCCAAAGGTGGTGTTTCATAGGAGAGATGATTCGCTAAATAATGTGTTTCAGCGGAGGGATGTTACATAAAAGCCCTTCGCTTTTTAGGGTTTCTTCTCAAAATAGCAAAGGGCTTTTTTTATATAGTTCATTTTATTTTGTTATGCGTTTTTTACCGGATTTGTGAGCGTTCCCACATTTTCAATTTCAATCTCTATTGTGTCACCTGGTTTCATCGGGCCAACACCTGATGGTGTTCCTGTTGTCACAACATCTCCTGGTTCAAGTGGGATTGACTGAGATATAAAACTTACCAGTTCATATGGATTCCATAAGAAATGTTTTGTACTGGACAATTGTTTTACTTCACCGCTTAAGGTGGCCTTAACCTGAAGATCACTTAAGTCTATATCAGAAACAATATATGGTCCTATGGGACAAAATGTCGGGAAGTTCTTTCCTCTTATCCACTGACCGTCTGCCTTTTGAATGATTCTTTCAGTTACATCATTAAGACAAGTTGCGCCCAGAATATAATTCGGAGCTTCTTCAGTAGTAACTTCATAACAATATTCAGAAATAACAACCGCAAGTTCAGCTTCGAAATCAACCCTTTCGTAACCTTTGGGTAGAATAATTTCATCTAAAGGGCCTATTACTGTGTTAGGGAGTTTCACGAATAAAGTGGGATTCTTAGGAATTGGTCTGTTACCGAATTCCTTGATATGGTCTAAATAATTAAGACCTACAGCAATTATCTTGCTTGGTTTGACCGGAGCCAAAAGCCTTACCTCGTCCAACTCATATTCCACATCCGAAAAGGCTACCTCTTCTAGGAAGTCACCTTTTAGAACTTTTATTTTATTATCCTGCAGAATTCCGTAGCCTTCAATGGAATCCTTTTCAAATCTCAAATATTTCATTAAATCGCCTTACTTTAATAAATCTGTAAGTCCCAGTAGTTCAAATAAGTTGAATTTCTGGAAAATAGAAACTCCAATCAATGATACAACTGACATTATCTTAATGAGAATATCAAGTGAAGGTCCTACGGTGTCTTTTAACGGATCACCAACGGTGTCTCCTACTATAGTTGAATTATGAGTTTCACTGCCTTTTCCATGACCTTTAACTCCACCGGTTTCAACCAGTTTCTTCGCATTGTCCCATGAACCGCCTGAATTAGCAGTAAAGAGAGCCAGCATTATGCCTGAGAGCAATGTTCCTATTAAAAGGCCTCCGACAAATTCAGCACCAAACAAGAATCCACCGACAAGAGGAGGAAGTATTGCTAATGCAGCCGGAAGAGCCATTTCTTTTAATGCACCCTCGGATGAGATAGCGATACACTTGTTATAATCTGGTTTCACATCGCCTGTAAGTATACCCGGGAATTCTCTGAACTGTCTGCGCACTTCTTCAACCATTTTACCGGCTGCTTTTGCAACTGAGTCAATAAGAACACCTGAGAAGAAGTACGGAATAGCTCCGCCTACTAATGCACCAGCTAGGGTCAGAGGATGGATTATGTTAAGAAGCAGATTGAATCCGCTTACATCGTGTGAACCGCTTACCTGCGAGTAAAGGTATGATGCCAATAGTGAAAGTGCAGCAAGTGCAGCAGAGCCAATAGCAAATCCTTTACCGATTGCAGCTGTTGTATTCCCAACTGAGTCAAGCTTATCTGTAATTTTCCTTACTGCCGGGTCAAGTTTAGCCATTTCACTGATGCCACCTGCGTTGTCCGCGATTGGTCCATATGTATCAACTGATACTGTAGTAGCTACGAATGAAAGCATTCCGATTGCCGCCATTGTAACTCCGTAAATACCTGCAAAATAGTAAGATGCGATAATTGCAATTGCAAGAATCCCGACCGGAAGCAATACAGACTTCATGCCATTGCTAAGACCGGTTGTTATTGTAAGTGCAGTTCCCTGCACTGATGAATTTGCTATGTGCTTGGTGGGTTTAAAATCATAGCTTGTATAATACTCAGCCACAAGACCAATTAAAACACCACTTACGATTCCTGTTACAGCTGCTATCCATGGAGACAGTGCTCCTACAGAAAATCCTGCATTTTCTATTGTTGAAGTTTCTCCTTTAAAGAAGAAATATGTAACTATTCCGGTTGCAACAATTGTTATGCCGGCTGACACCCAGGTTGCAATATTAAGTTCTTTATGTGGTTTATCTGAAACTTTTTTTACTATTAAATATAGAATACCGGCTGTACATGATATCAGCCCGATTGCTGCAAATAATACCGGGAACATCATTAGCTTTCGCACAAGAGTTTCTGAAATAAGATTGGTTCCTTTTGCATTTGCGATAAAGAACATATAGGCAGCAAGTGTTGTACTTGCAATAATTGCTCCAACATAACTTTCAAGAAGGTCTGCACCAAGTCCGGCAACATCTCCTACATTATCTCCGACGTTATCAGCAATTGTAGCCGGATTTCTTGGATCATCTTCAGGTATTTTTGCTTCTGTTTTTCCAACAAGGTCAGCACCCATATCAGCAGCCTTGGTGTAAATTCCGCCGCCTATTCTGTCGAATAAGGCTATAAGCGAACAACCAAGTGCATATCCTGCAACTGTCATAGCAAATGGAATGTAATTAATTCCAATCCAATTTGATGTGATAGTAAGATTTTCCGCATCCATTTGACCCATTAACTGGCCAAATACTACGAAAACTATCAATAACCCCAACATTGCAAAACCACCGACACTAAGACCCATTACACTTCCACCCAGAAAAGCAGTCTTAAGAGTTTGCCCAAGACTTTTCGTTTCGCGAGCAGTATTTGCTACTCTTACATTTGCATACGTAGCAACTTTCATTCCAACGAAACCTGCGGTTCCGCTCATAAGTGCGCCTATAACAAAAGTAACCCCAACATACCAATTGACTACTACACCAAGAAGTACTGCAACTAGGATTGCTATCTTATACATTGCTTTAAGCTCGTGTAAAAGGAAGGTGTTTGCGCCTTCCCTGATAGATAGGGCGATATCTTCCATTAAATCTGTGCCGCCCCTCATTTTCTTAACCTTTTTAAAGTTGATTGCTGCAAATACCAATGTTAACAGTACTGCTACACCCATAACTATATATCCAGACATTTTAACCTCCAATGACAAAAAAAATCCCTTACAAGCTATGCTATATTATTATTATTTTAATGTCAATATCGAGATTTGAACTACCCGCCAATGAATTGACAGGATTCCTGGTCGATAGACCTAATGGTCTAAGCTTATCCAGGCTAACCGGGCTGCTTGGTCGAGTAGCAAACTCGTTTGCGACCAGACCCCCGCAGTCCCTGCGGTTCTTTTCTTACCCGACAGAAGAAACAGTCCTTCTATCAGGATATTTATACTGGCATTTTTGTCCCTGTCATGGTGTGAACAGCACACCGGGCATTCCCACTCCCTTACGTTAAGTTCCTTTGCTTCTTTAATCTGGTTTCCGCATTGTGAGCATATCTGGGTGCTTGAGAAGTTCTTCGAGACCTTTTTGTATGGTCCTGCCATACCAATTTACTTTACTTGCAGATTCTCCACACAGATGACCTCGTGGTTTTTGATGACATCTGTTGAGTGTTTCTGCAGGAAGTCATTACGAGTGTTTGCTATTTTCTCATGAACTAATGCAATCTTTTGTTTATTTTTGTAATAGTTATTGCTTCCTTTTTTCTTTCTACTGAGGTCTCTTTGAAGCTTTTTCAATCTTATTTCATGTTGTTGGTATATCTTTGGGTTTTCTATGCTTTTATTGTTGTCTGGAAAAACATCGAATGATTTCAAACCCATATCTATACCTGTTGATTTATCTGTTTTTACCATTGTCTGTATATCTACCTCACAGAGTATTGATACGAAATATTTACCCGTCATGTTCGTTTGTATTGTGGCACTGATTATCCTACCATCAATATCTCTTGATTTTGCATATCTGACTTCACCCAGTTTGGGTAATTGAAGTTTCTTTCCTACTACCTTTATATTCCCATTTGTATATTTGGTGGTATATGACTGTACGGGATTACTTTTTAATTTAAACACCGGTTTATTATTTTGTTTTTCAAAATATCTGTTATAGTCCTGTGACAGGTTTTCAACCGATGACTGAAGAGCTGTACTGTCTACTTCTTTTAGCCATTCATATTCTTTTTTAAGTATCGGTATGTGTGTTGAACATA
>Ga0307988_1001499_pt1 | contig 13038 bp, 10 predicted proteins | sample EllFjometagen183_FD_203166 | JGI IMG/M metagenome (GOLD analysis project Ga0307988, IMG submission 203166) | Marine microbial communities from Ellis Fjord, Antarctic Ocean - #183 | ecosystem: Environmental > Aquatic > Marine > Unclassified | place: Southern Ocean | collected 2014-10-08 | reverse complement strand
ATTATTATTATTTGTGCTATATGTGTCTTCGTTAAAGGTATACGTTTCGTTATCAATTAAAGGAGCTCTATCTAATATCGTACCCAATGAATCTTTAAGAACAATTGAAGTATTATCGGGAAAATCTCCTGTTATTCTGATAGAATTTCCTTCTGAGTATATTAAAGATGAAAGATTTATAAGAATAAAAATAATAAATAAAACTGATAAAAGTTTATGTCTCATACTGAGTGTCCTTTTTATTAATGCACATTAAATAATTGTTAAATTTATTTTATAATTCTTCGAGTTGAGATTTCAAGAACTATATTATAGGCATAATATAGAGTTATCACAAGCAAAAACCTTTGATTACACTTTTGTGCGTGTGGGAGTACACTATGTGATAGTAAAAAATTTTCTAAATTTTTGATGAAAAAGAGATGGGGAAAATAGGTTCGAAATTGTAATTATCTTTTATCTAAGAGTCCCCGGAAGTAGCTGAAGTGCATTCCTGGCTCCGCATTCCTGTCCCTTTTCTACCGCTTCCCGTATTGAACCTCCAGAAGCAAGTACTGATGACATTCCGGCGGTAAAAGCATCTCCTGATCCAATGGTATTAACCGGCACAACTTTCTGGACGGGAAGAGAAGAGACCTGATTATTCTCTATAAAGAGTGTTGGATTTGCACCCGAAGTAATTACAGAAATAGTCTTGAACTTTCTATAGATAGTTCCCATCTGTTCTATTACAAAGCTTTTATATTCCGGATGAATTGTATGCTCACCCTGGTCTGCTTCCGGGTAAAAAGTGCGTAAAAATTCTGAGAAATTCGGTTTGATAATATCGGGTTTATACTCCAGAGAATTTAGTAAATCATCACCCTTTATATCCAGAATTACAAATTTACCCTTGGCTTTTGCACGATAAACCATTTGCGGTATTACAGAATCAGGATATCCCGGTGCTTTTGTTCCGGCAATGATAACTACATCATAATGAGGAAGAGCTCCCTCGTAAGCTGCCAGCATTTTTTCATAAGTAGATTCTGAGACGGCTACTGGTTCTTCAACAATTTCTGTGGTTGTGTGATTGCGGGAGTTTAGAAGGGTATAACAGGTTCGAATTTCACTTCCTGATTCAACCCAGAGAAATGGGATAGCATCAATTTCAATTAATGATAGGAAATAATCAGAAAGACTGCCACCCAAATGAGTCAGGTGCCTGACTTGTTCTCCCAACTGCATGAGAATTCGGGCAGTGTTTACTCCCTTTCCAGCTAAATTAAGATGATAATTGCTACTGCGGTTAACCTCATTTTCCAGCAGATCTGAAAGTACAATTGTTTTTTGGAAAGTCGGATTGAGGCAGACGACAAGGAAACGTGCATTGCTCATATGTTACTCCTTCACTGCGAGGTCAAGAACAATCTTATTGTGTTCAGGAACCAATCTTCGGTATATTACTCCAGCTTGATCAAGCATCATTTTTGATGCCTTAACGATATCTGTTTCTGCATATTTGTCTGAGAGATAGATGATTTCTTCTATTCCCGATTGTATAATTGCTTTTGCACACTCATTGCAGGGAAATAGAGCAACATATACAGATGAACCGGTCAAATCCCGTGAGATGCTGTTGAGGATTGCGTTTAACTCAGCATGACAGACAAAAGGGTATTTGGTGTCCAGGAAAGCTCCCTCTCTTGCCCATGGGAGAATATCATCATCACAGCCTTTGGGAAAACCATTGTAGCCAACCCCCACAATTTTCTTATCGCCATTTACAATACAAGCACCAACCTGTGTTGAGGGATCTTTGGACCTTTGTGCTGAGAGAAGGGCTACACCCATGAAGTATTCGTCCCAACCAATGTATTCTGTTCTTTTTCCCATCTTGATCTCCTAATAATTGTATGAAGTAATTAGAATCGTATATATTAACGTTTTCTATTTTCAGATCCAGGGGTTGGCATTAAATTCCGCTCCCATATCAATTCATCAGTTCCCATCAATCCAGTGCTAATATGATGTCCATCGTCCCAGGAATAAGAATCTAACAGGATCCCCTGAAACTTCAACTGCACAGAATCAATCTTTCCTAAGCCAAAGGTTGTTTCGAATGAACTATTAAGAATTACATTTTGTGTCTCAATTGCAAGTTGATCAAATTCGTTCGGAACCAGTACAATATACTCGCTAGGATCAATAATCAGATCTTCCGGAAGTTCGAAGCTGGGAGATCCATTACTATCTGTGATGGATATTCCCTTACCTGAAACTGGTGAAGAACCATAATTATAGAGTTCGATAAAATCATAAGGGAACATCGAAGCCCCTTTTGTTTGAACTTCATTAATTCGTAGAGTAGGTGTTTTTAAGGGATCAGGGTAGGGTACATTGGGTTCCCCTGGAGTTGGAATTAGATTGTCATAGAGCTCATTGCTTCCATCTGGATAATATCCCCAGGAATTTGCGGCACCGCCCCATCCTAAAATATCTACTAGAATTTCTGGTGAACCCTTGTTGTACATAAGACGAACTTCATCTCCCGCTTTTAGCCCAAAATTAAATGTTTTAGTTGCATAAATGACAGGAATTCTCTCAGGTAGCAGAATTGGTACTGACTCTTGATCTGGAATAATAAGGAGAAAGCTTTCAGAGTTAATGACAGTACCTTCTGGAATTGAGACAGCTTCTTCGTAATTAAGCTTACCATCAAGAAGAAACCAGCCGTTTGGAAACATAACTCCAAAAGGGGCGGTGTTATAAATTTCGATAAAATCAAAATCGCCTGTAGAACGTACTTCATTAATTTTTAGCATACTAACCTGGAATTCAGGGAAATCCTGTGAGAAGAGAGAAGTGATAAAGGTAAATCCAAAAAAGATGGATAAAATCAATTTCTTATACATATCAATTCCTGCTATTCCAGTTCCATGAGTGTTATATCATCAATATAGAATGTTATTCCAGCTGGAAGCTTACCAGCTCTAAATTGAAGCCGTGCATCAGCATCTGTTTCTGCTTTCATCACAAAAGTTGTTTTGACTGTTTGCCATTCAGTGTCTGGAACTACCTCAATCTGGGCGTAACTTGTATAGCTTGGGGATGATTTAAAAAGTATTGCTAAAATTGCTTCACCCTGTAGGTCTATGGGATCACATTTTATGTTAAAAGAAAACTCATAAGCTATTTCTTTAGTAAGACTGATTCCATCATGTACAAAAGATACTAAATCTGCTTCATCATTTTGCGATTGATAGGAATTAGCAATTTGTACTTGACCAATATTGTTATCATTAATTTGAGTTACTTCTTGAGTAGACAAATTACTATCCCAACCCAGATTCCAGAAGCTGTCATACTTATCAAAAGAGCCGTTTTCAATAATGTTTTTCCCAACAGGTATATATGTTTTGTCCATTTCATGCAGGAATTCTGCAATATAGGAAGGACGCTGCTCTGCAAAATCCCTTAGAACTTTTATCTGATGATACCATCGGTTTATTGAAACATCAGCATAATCTATTGTATCTGAACTCATATATGAATCATATTCAGGAAGCCAACGCTCTAGCTGTCTGGATATATATGGCTCAATATTTTCTGAAAGTCTATCAATAATTGAGAGTAGACGCTTGGTTCCCAGTAAAGCCTCCACATTAATTATCTCGCCGTCTTTGGAACCTACCAATTCTTCGTAACGTTGGATAAATCTATCTGTAAAATCCTTATTTTTGAGCAAGTTTTGAAAAATATTCACAACATCTATATTATTTCTTAGCTTTAACAAACGATCAATTGAGTTAAAATCGGGCCGACCAATAACTTTATTTTCATATGGATTATTCCTGGTCCAAAATTCTTCGGTATCATAGGATGCATCAGTATCATATAAAATCCATTTCCAAACAGAACCTGATTCCCATGACTTCCATACTTTCACATTATTTGCCGGCCAATCACTATTATTAATAAAGGTTTCAACAATGATATAATCAATAAATGAATCTATATCAATATAGTTTTTAACCTGAGTATAATTTCTATTAAGATTTTGATTTGATCTATTAATAAACTCTAACATTTTATTGTACTCATCAACAGTTCCATTCCTGGAATCAGGTGTGTCATATGTTGCAAAAACAATATCAAGTTTTCGGGGATCTATTTGATAAGTGTCTTCAATCATCTCTTCGTTCACTTTTTCTCTTATATTACTTATACCCCAAAATTGTCCGTTAATGAATAAAAGTGATTGTTGAAAGTCTTGAGAATCCAAGCCAAGTGGTTTTACAAGTTCATTTGTTATTATATCACGCATAACTGCTCGTGAGAAATCTGTCCCCCCTATCCTAAGGAGCAGGGAGTAAATGCTATCAGAATTATTTTGGAAAAACAGGTTTTGAATTTCCCTGTCTCGAGAAATAACTGCAAGAGACTTATTGGGGAACTCCCGCGTCGCTGATCCAAAAATCCGTATATTAACAGGAACATCGATATCCGGGTTCTGTTTTGATGAGTCAGCAAAATAAGTAAATTGTGCAGGAACTTCCCAGTCATCCTGTAGATAATTCGGATTGTCAGGATCATCACCGGTCGTATATATCCCCTGTTCAGCACTCCATAGATTTGCAGGATCTATTGTCAGGGAGATTATCGGTATGTCGATGTTTTCATTAATAAAATATGTGTAAATAACTTCCGGTCCTGCAGAAATCCCCTTAAACAAGCGTGCTTTAATAACAGAAGTTTTCTCAATGAGTATGTTTTCAGTATATTTTATTCCGGTATTATTTGATGGGTATTCCCAATCATATCTGTTCAAGGCCTGATCCTGATCATCAATCATAACCCCATCATTAATGGTATATCTAAGTTCATATTCTTCCGGTATGTTTTCAACACTTATTTTCAGGGATTGATCTGTCTGATAAAATCCGCTGGAAAATGAGAGCTTCGGTAATGGAATACGTAAAGTGTTGGTTTCTCCAGGGGTTGGGTTTGAAAAGAACTGCCAGTCAGAGATACCGTCAGAAGAGCGTCCTATAGAAAATCCTGCAGTAGGAGCATAGGATTCGAGAGTGTCCTGAATTATGCGGTAGGAAGAGGTGAGAAATAGTGTCTCACGGCCATTATCAATTACAAAATTTGTATGATATTGAGAGTTGTTTCTTCCGGTTCTTCGATCTTTTCCTGATAGATAGATTACTAGATGCTTTCCGGGGTTGAGAATATATGATGCAGAAAACATCCACTTGTTTAGGAATGTACGTTCGTCAGAAAGGTACCACCCCTTAAGATTCACGGGTTCCGGACTGATGTTATGCAGTTCAACCCAGTCAGAATAGTCACCATCCTCATCCTCAAGTAAATATGCATTCCATCCAGCCAATTCATTTATTACAATCTGTTTTTTAACGAGAGGTTCAATGGATGCCGGGATTGATTCCTCTATACTATTTTTTTGGGTTATTGTTTCACAACTGGTAAAAATAACCAGAAGCGCTAAAACAACTAAAATTAATTTAGCCGTCGCTTTTTTTCTATAATAATGAGCTTTTTTCATACTACTATTATAATTGTATTTTCAATAATTCGTCAAACACCAATCAATATTTTAATAGTCATGATGTAAAAAAAGCTGCTTTCAGGAACAGCCTCTCATTGTAAAACTAGGTATGTGTAGATTTTTGGCCGGACACTAGTTACAGTACCCTGGCAGCAACGGCCGATCAGTAATGATAGCAACTGTAAGCATCAGAGCATCAAAATATAGACATCAGAGCATCATAGTGATATCCTAATTATATGAGTATAAGAACAACGATAACATTAGATGATGATGTCGCAACTATGTTACGCACTATTCATGAAAAGGGAAAAAAACCAGATTCGAAAAAGCCAGCTCATTATGAAACACCTCTCCTGCAAACAGGATCATGCATATATCCCGATCTTGACTCTATAGCCGATATTCTGGCAGCTGCTGAAGAAGAGGATTTTTCGTAATTCTTGTAGTTGCGAATCTTTTGGTATATGCAGTAGTTGACTCGGTGCATCAGTATGCACATGCAAAGAGAGTTCTGGACAGCAAATTGAACGGGAATGCCCCGGTTGGTATTCCCATGGTAAATATTCCCGCATTTTTAATCCGCTGGCATAATCTGTTAGGTGAGTCAAACTTCTCAGCACAATACAAACAAAGAAGCTGTTGCCAAATTAATATTCCAACAGCAAAAAAGCTGTTCCTTTTCAGGAACAGCCTATAATAATAAAACTTGACATAGCGTGGAGTTTAGTACACTAAACTCCCAAGATAAATTTGGTAACCCAAAAAAGCAGTAGCGTGGAGTTTAGTACACTAAACTCCCAAGATAAATTTGGTAACCCAAAAAAGCAGTAGCGTGGAGTTTAGTACACTAAACTCCCAAGATAAATTTGGTAACCCAAATTTATCCGATAACCGGCACTATAGCCAGAAGTACACCGGCTGTAACAGCAGATCCGATGACACCTGCAACATTCGGTCCCATGGCATGCATGAGGAGGAAGTTGTGCGGATTCTCATCCTGACCAACTTTATTGACAACACGGGCTGCCATAGGAACGGCCGAAACACCAGCAGCTCCAATAAGGGGGTTAATAGGATGTGTTTTTGATAGCTTGTTCATCAACTTTGCCAACAGAAGACCTGTCATAGTTCCAATACTGAAAGCTATCAAACCCAGAGCAAGAATACCTAGTGTTTCCAGCTTGAGGAATTTATCAGCCTGCATCTTGGATCCGACTGAAAGTCCCAGGAATATTGTTACAATATTAATAAGAGAGTTCTGCATGGTGTCAGAAAGACGATTTACTACACCGCTCTCTTTTGCAAGGTTACCGAACATGAGCGCACCAATTAGCGGGGTTGCTGTCGGCAGCAGGATTATACAGAGGATAAGTACTGAGATGGGGAAAAGAATCTTTTCCAGCTGTGTCACATGACGTAACTGCTCCATCTTGATCATTCTCTCTTCTCTTGTGGTGAGGAGCCGCATAATTGGCGGCTGTATAATAGGCACCAGTGCCATATACGAGTAAGCGGCAACCGCAATAGGTCCTAACAGATCCGGTGCGAGTCTGCTTGTTACATAGATAGCAGTAGGACCGTCAGCTCCGCCGATAATTCCAATGGAAGCGGCATCGAACAGATTAAAATCAATCCAGGGGGTCAAGCCCAGTGCCAAAGCACCGAGAAGAGCGACAAAAATACCGAATTGTGCTGCCGCACCAAGGATCAATGTTTTGGGATTCGCGATAAGCGGACCGAAATCTGTCATAGCTCCGACTCCCATAAAAATCAGGAGCGGGAACAAACCGGTTTCTACGCCGAATTGATAGAGTAATCCAATAAAACCATTTTGTGTTGCATCGGCAATAAATGCCAATGGTATATTTGCGAGGATTGCACCGAACCCGATGGGTACGAGCAAGAGAGGTTCAAATTTTTTCTTGATAGCAAGGAAAAGCAGAACCAGCCCCACCAGAATCATTACAACCTGACCCAAGGAAATATTCACCAGACCGGTGGAATCCCAGAATTCAAGTAATGCACGTCCTAAATCCATAAAATTGACTCCTTAAACTAACTAATGACAGCGAGAAGGTCACCGGCTTTTTTCTGGTCACCCTGCGCTACATTAATTGAGGCTATAGTCCCGGCACACGGGGCGAAAATTTCTGTCTCCATTTTCATGGCTTCCATAACTAGTACCAATTCATTCTCAGCAACTGCTTCGCCGACTTGTTTTTCAATTCTCAGAATCAATCCGGGCATAGGAGCTGTGATGTTGGAACCTGAACCGGCTGAAACTGCTGGAGCCTTGCCAACAGGTGCCTGAGTTTTTGGAACCGGGGTAGGGGCAACTGGGGCAGGTGCGGTCGGTTGTGCATAAGTCTGTCCGGCAGGTGAGATTACCGCAAGTACATCGCCGGCTATTTTCTGATCGCCCTGAGAGACATTAATTGCCGTTACCGTTCCAGCGCAGGGAGCAAAAATCTCTGTTTCCATCTTCATTGCTTCCATAACAAGAATCAATTCACCATCAGTAACAGCTTCTCCAACCTGCTTCACAATCCTAAGTATAAGACCGGGCATCGGCGCTTTTATATCAGTACCAGAACCGCTAATTGCAACAGGAGCTGGGGCAGTTAAAGGTTGTGGAACAGCTGCATCAAGACCGTCTTTGATATTAATGCTGTATGCTACACCGTTAACAACCGCAATATCACCCTGGATTTTTACACCATAGGGAACATTATTTACGGTAACCGTATATCCATCCGGAGTATTCTGTGCGGGAGCCGGAGCTGCAGGGGCAGCCGCAACTTCTTCAGTTTTCTTTTCAATTTTTCGTACACCGATTTTCGCTTCACCCTTAAGATATTGGATACCTTTCTCTTTACATGCAGCTGCAATAAAGGTGTTTTCATCTGTAACAGGGAGATTCTCTTTTTTCAGCATCTCTACAGCCTGTTTGATACCTTTTGTAGGATCAGCATCATTAATATCAACAACCAGTTTTGTGGTAGGTTCTTTTCCCAACTGTTCCTGGCAAAGTTTCACAATCTCAGGATCCGGTGCAAGAGGAGTTTTTCCAAAGTAACCGAGAACCATCTTTCCATACCCCTCAGCAACTTTTTTCCATGGACCGAACATGACATTGTTGAATGCCTGCTGGAAGTAGAACTGAGAAACCGGAGTTACGGATGTTCCAAAACCGCCTCGTTCAACTACTTCACCCATAGCCATGGTAATTTCATGGTATCTGTCCATCAGTCCATTATCCCTGAGCATCTGTGTGTTAGCAGTAAGTGCTCCACCTGGGAGAGGAGAGAAGGGGATGAGCGGATTAACCATGGTAGCCTCTGGCGGCAGAAAGTAATCTGACATACAATCTTTAAAAACTTCTTCAGCTTCCATGATCTTATCAATATCTATTCCGAGATCGTAATCAGTCCCTCGCAGTGCATGCCACATAGTAATAATATCAGGCTGACAGGTTCCACCGGATGCAGGTGCCATTGAGAGGTCTACCTGGTTTGCTCCGGCTTCAATCGCTGACATGTACTGCTGGATTGATACACCGGCTGTTTCATGTGAATGGAATACGATTCTTGCATCTTTACCGAGAAGTTTTCTTGCTCTCTTGATTGAGTCAAAAACAACCTTCGGAGTTGTCGTACCGGATGCATCCTTAAAACATACTGAGTCGAAAGTAATATCGGCATCAAGTATTTTCCGCAGAGTTTCTTCATAAAAATCCGGATCATGTGCACCGGAAGCTCCCGGAGGAAGCGCCATCATTGTTACCGTAACTTCATGATTTAGACCTGCATCAACAATACACTGACCGGAATAAATAAGATTATTAACATCATTCAAAGCATCAAAGTTTCGAATTGTCGAAATACCATGTTTTTTGAATAATTTTGCATGGAGGTTGATGATATCTCTGGGCTGAGAATCAAGACCAACTACATTCACACCTCTTGCAAGGGTTTGGAGGTTAGCATCAGGACCAGCTGTCCTGCGAAACTCATCCATCATGTCGAAGGCATCTTCATTTCCATAAAAATAGAGAGATTGGAATCTGGCACCACCACCAGCTTCAAAGTGACGAATTCCTGCCCGTGATGCAGCTTCTACTGCAGGCATAAAATCTTTTGTAAATACTCTGGCCCCGTATACGGATTGGAATCCGTCCCGGAATGCCGTAACCATAAAATCAACGCGTTTTTTCATAAATACACTACCTTCTCGTTAACGTTTTGCATAGGCTGCGGCAGCAACGATAGCTGCGGCAATTTCAGCCCCATCATTAGCACCGACGGGTGCTGCCCCGATAGCCTGAATAGCTGGTGAGGGTGGTTTTATTGGAACTTCTTTCTCCGGGAAATACTTCAGTACTACCTTGGATAGAAGTTTTGTAATAAAAATAAGAATAACCAGGAATGCAAATACTACTGCCATTCCGGTAGCCATAAGGACTAATCCTTGCTGCATTACAGACACTTTTAGCTCCTTGCGATATAAATTGACATCATCCATAAAACCGAAATTTCGGCCTTTATACTACTGTCAAATCTTCAAGCAATACTATACTAATAATGACTCATTCATTCAACCGTATGAATAAGAAGAATAACCGGTAAAAAACACATTTGTTCAGTGGGCGTTAACCTTATTGACGGATGACAGTTATATCATTATGTTGCAGTTATGAAGAGAGATATAATTCAAAAGAGTATTATTATAACAGGGCTGGCCAATACCGGTAAAACCACGCTTTTTAACAGCCTGACTGGGTCCTATGGTTTGGTCTCCAACTATCCCATGACAACTATTGAACCTCAGCTTGAAAAATACATATTTCAGGGGATTACCTATACTATTGCTGATATTCCCGGGATGAACGGGCTGCTTGCAAATTCTGAGGAAGAACTTATTTTCCGAAAAATCGTATGCGAGACGCCGCCTGATATTATTATTCAGTGCATTGATGCCAGCAGGCTAAAACAGTCCCTCTATCTGACCTCTGAGCTGTTATATATGAATATACCACTGGTGATCTGCCTTACTTCCGTTGATGAAGCCGCACGGAACGGAAAAAAGGTTGATTCAGGTCTTCTTTCCAGAATTCTCCAGATCCCTGTACTTGAAGGTAGTGATTCAGGGAAATGGGGTATATATGATGTAAAAGAGGCAGTGGCTAAAGCAGAAGAGCTCAAAATTCATAAAATTTATCCTGAAGCGGTAGAGAATCAGTTGGAAGAGATTCAGACCCTAATCCCTGAATTTATCGGTTGGAAACGTCTCTGTGCAGTTCTCTGTATGATGGATGATCCCTATATTTCAGATAGTGAAACGGTAGGATCGAGTAGTCTGTTCTTTGGGTTGTCAGAGGAGTTTCGTAAGAACCTTAACCTAAAGAAGAGTGAACTGCTGGAGAACACCCCAGGAAAGTCCTCTGTGATGATAATGAAAGAGCGGGGGAATTGGGTTGATGGGATATATGCTAGAGTAGTAAGAAACCGTGAGAATCATAAAAAACCCAAATTCATTTCTGGAAGGGTAGCCTATTATAGCCGACACCCGGTTTGGGGTTTTGTTTTCCTGGCAATATTTGTTGCAGCTACCTATTTTTTAGTAGTTGATGCTGCCGGCTGGATTGCCGGGCTGCTTGATAATCTAATCAGTGTGCCTGTGGTTGGCTGGTTGAATAGTACCATTTCATCACCATTTTGGAGGGACTTACTTATTGGTGATTACGGGGTTTTAACGCTGGGATTGTTCAATGCAATAATTACAGTTCTCCCGATTCTGACTGTTTTTTTTCTATTGCTCGGATTGCTGGAGGATATCGGGTATCTCCCCAATCTTTCCCTGCTTCTTCGAAGATCATTTAACAAACTTGGGCTGTCAGGAAAAGCGGTAATGCCGATCATTCTGGGATTTGGTTGTAAAACAATGGCAACCATGACAACAAGAAACCTGAAGTCGCGAAAAGAGCGGTTGATTGCGATTTTTCTGATTGCTTTTGCTCTTCCCTGTTCAGCACAACTGAGTATGAATATGGCAATTCTTGGGAATGCAGGATTTCTTGCTTTTATCATAGCCGTAGTGATACTGGTTTTGGTAGAAATCTCTGCCGGAGCTATCCTTAACAGGATTCTTCCAAATGATAACAGACAGGTTTTTATCCAGGAATTGCCGACATTCAGGGCCCCCTCCTTGGCAGCCATTGCAAAGAAGACGGGTTATCGTGTTTGGTGGTTTCTGAAAGAGGCGATTCCAATCTTTGTAATTGCCGCACTGGTTATCTTCTTTATTGATCTTACAGGGATTCTAGATGTTGCAAAACAAGTTCTGAACCCCCTTGTCGTCCAGTGGCTGGGTCTTCCCATTCAAATGGTGGATGCGCTGATTTTAATGCTGGCCAGACAGGAAGCTGCTGCAGGACTAATCCTGAGACTCTCTCAGGATGGGATGCTGAACTTTTCCCAGAGTATCATTGCGGTAGTCGTGACTACTATGTTTATACCCTGTTTTGCGAATATCGTGGCAATATTCAAGGAAGCCGGGGTAAAAGCCGGTATCCTGATGCTGCTGGCCCTGAATATTTCCACAATACTGTTGGGCGGGGCGCTTAATTGGGTGCTGCAGTTTGCAGAAAGAGTGTTATAAAATATACATTATAATATATATAAAAAACATTGTAAAAGTATATAAAAAAACATATAATATAACATATGAAAAATCTTCAAATAAGTTTAGATAACAATATAGTATCTTTTATTGAAAAGATAACAAAAGAAGAGCAGAAAACTCGTTCAGCAGTTATTCGGGAAGCATTGAATTATTGGATTAAACAAAAAACAATCGAAGAGTTTGAAGCAAATTGGATTAGTGCGTTACAGAAAGATAAAATGAGCTATTCCGATGATACTGAAGCATGGTTGGCTGCAGAGCAGTGGGATGAATCATGAATCGCGGGGATGTATGGTTTATAGATCTAGGTGGAAAATCCGGAAAACGTCCAGTTGTAATTATAACCCGCCGGAACGTAATCGAATATTTAAATAAGGTATCAGTTGTTGAAGTTACTACTAAAGCTAAAGGGTATCCCACTGAAGTTTATATTGGGCGGAAAGCTAATCTTCCTGATTCATCTTTTGTGCAGGCAGACAATATTCACACTGTTCCAAAAAACAGATTAGTTAAATATATTGGAACTCTTGATGATTCAACCATGATTGAGCTATCCCTCAAGGTTATTCTGGCATTAGGTTTGGAAGAAGCAGCTTTAGATATATAATATATATGAATTCCTGCATTCAGCAGAAATATTACCATAAAAGAGAATTTATTAAAAAGATTGCGTCTTATTTTTTATTAACAGCAGTATTTCATCGGAGACTGCTGATGGTTCTCTTTTAGGGGTGAGACTCTTCGCATCCTCTTTTGTGTTTCCTATAGATGCTGCAGTGATAGAATCTATCCCATAATCA
>Ga0307988_1001498_pt1 | contig 13040 bp, 8 predicted proteins | sample EllFjometagen183_FD_203166 | JGI IMG/M metagenome (GOLD analysis project Ga0307988, IMG submission 203166) | Marine microbial communities from Ellis Fjord, Antarctic Ocean - #183 | ecosystem: Environmental > Aquatic > Marine > Unclassified | place: Southern Ocean | collected 2014-10-08 | reverse complement strand
CCCAATTTCTCTTTAATGAATTTTAAAAGAGCTGAGTACTCGTCTTTCTGCTTATCATCAATTTTATTTAAATCAAGGTCGCCTTTTTCAGCACTTTTTAATTTCTTTTCTTTGTATTCGGTAAGGGACTGTACAACCCATTCATCTACAGGATCAATCATGAGAAGTACTTCATAATCTTTTTCCTTTAAGACCTCAAGTAGTGGGCTGTTAGATAATGAATTAATATCTTCTCCGGTAATATAATAAATCTCTTTTTGATCCTCTTTCATATTTTCAATGTATTCATCAAGAGAGATGTATTTACCATCAGATTTAGTTGTTTTATATCTGAGCAGGGAAGCAATTTTTTCTTTATTTTCAAAATCATTAGGAACACCTGCTTTTAGCGCTTTACCGAACTCTTCATAGAATTCTTCATACTTTTCTTTATCCATTGCTTCAAGTGTGGAAAAAATCTGTTTTACAAGATTCTTTCGGATGCTTCTGACAAAACGATCTTCCTGCAAAATTTCACGACTGACGTTCAGATTAAGGTCTGGCGCATCAACGACTCCTTGAACAAAACCAAGGTATTCAGGTAAAAGCTCTTTGCAGTCATCCATAATAAAAACACGTTTACAATAAAGTTGCATGCCATGCTTTCTATTGGCCTGGAAAAGGTCAAAAGGTGCTTTGGAAGGAAGGAACATGAGCACATCGTATTCTGTAACACCTTCAAATCTCTTATGAACGCGTTCTGCGGGCTTATCCCAGTTATGGCTGATGTGTTTATAAAATTCTTCATATTCTTCTTCGGTAACATCGTCTTTACTTCTTGACCAGATTGCCTTCATGGAATTGAGGGTTTCATCTTCTCTTTTTTTCTTTGTGGTTTCTCCCACAACTTTCCCATCTTTATCTTTAATCTGCTCATTTTCCGGGATAGGTTCCATTTTTTCAACATTCATGATGATTGGATATTGTACAAAATCAGAATGTTTTTTAACAATGTTCCTTAATGTATACTCTTCAGTAAAATTCTGCTCACCATCTTCAGGATCTTTCAGCTCAAGAACAATTTCAGTACCCCGGGTTTCCTTTGCAACTTCTTCAATAGTGTAGGACCCTTTACCGTCAGATGTCCACTTAACACCTTTTTTCTCTCCGGCAGCCTTGGTTGTCAGAATAATTTTTGATGCCACAATAAACGCACTGTAGAAACCTACTCCAAACTGGCCAATCAAATCCGGGGAAAGCGTATTTTCAGTTTTTGATTTATCAAGCGCTTCCATAAAAGCTTTTGTACCACTCTGGGCAATCGTACCGATATTTGAGTTAACCTCATCATAGGTCATTCCGATACCATTATCTTCTACAGTCAATGTTTTTTTATCAGGGTCAGATGTGAGCCTTATATGATAATCATTATTGTCTTTATATAAATCAGGCTCTGTCTGCTCCTTAAACTTGGCTTTGTCTATTGCGTCCGAAGCATTGGAAATCAGTTCTCTTACAAATATTTCTTTATTTGAATAAAGAGAATTAATTATCAGATGTAATAATTGTTGAACTTCAGTTTTAAACTCGCAGGTTTCTTGCTTTTTTGCCATTTTTCCCTCTCTCCTAGGTTTAATTTATAAAATCATAATATTATTGTAATAAAATTGACTTTAATTGGGAAATGTCAAGGGATTCTCTTGCAAAATTGGAGATTCAGAAAAAATTCGGAATAAAATCAAGCCAAAAGGCCTTTTACCGTTTGATTTTAAACTTTTAAAACAAAAAGTTTAAAAAACTTGAACGTCTAGGGTCTGACAAAAATCCTAGCAGGAAAAACAGTTATTCCTCTTTACAAACACACTAAATATTGATAGGCCACCATAGTTTTATATCTCACGTTAATATTGGGAATTGTCAAAAATAAGGATAACACTGCCATGATACCGCCAGAAGCAGGTCAAAAAGAATGCTGTTTTCTAATGGGCCGAATTCCTGAATTGCTTGAACGGTTCTCACTTTCATATGAAAAAAATGATGCAACCTGTATCGAATACTTTCTGTTCAGTAAAAAAAAATCAAAGGAAATTTCACGATCTTTGATTGTTTCTCACGAAATTTTTTCAAAAAGCCTATATGTATCAAAATTTTATCCTGAAATTTACAAAGAACTTAATTGCAAGTATCTCTCAGCAGCTTGTTTTTATATGATGGCCCATCATGCTGTTCAACAATTCCATCTAACCGATGACTGTTGTGTGAATCTGGAAGCTGAAGATACCATTTTTGATTCATTTTATTCACGGCTGAACGATTTTGATTTTAAAATTCAATGTAACCGGCCGGCAAACCATCTTTATCTTCGTGGAAGGTATCATGAAATGTCCTTTCGCACCGATATGGTCGGAATTCATTAAAACAAATGGCTCAAGCCTGCTTTTGAACTTTTATTTTTATCATTGAACAATACCGACTTTCGGATGAAGTTTGTTTGTAATCCCAAGATTTCTAATATAAAGTAAACTGATTTTACAAGTTTACTTTAATGTGAGAGAATGTAATTTGTGTATTAATAACCCACCATATATACTTATTATTGATGATGGACCTCAAATATTAAAACTGCTTATGAGAATCCTGATATCTGTAGAGTGTATCGATTTTAATTAGCAAAACTCAATTTTTTTCCAAATTTTATTTGGGTTGCCTATGTTGGTTACTGTGGCAATCTTGTTTAAAGTATAAGCCATCACTAATTACCCCTTGTAAAACCACTAGATTTAAGGCATAAGAATATGATGATGATTCATTGGTATGAGCCTTCAACCTTGACAGAATGGTTTAAAAGAATGTTTTCAATTTTAAACCTGACTATCATTATTATTACCGTTGGATTTGTGTTCTCAGAATTCCGCTACAACTGGTGCGAGAACCTTATGGGCGTTTATCTTGCATCAACTAACAACAGTCGCCCTGAAAAAGGGACAATATGGGAAACAGGGGATAAAACCTCAAAAGCCAATACGCATTTAAAAGAAATTATTGATAAACAGCAGAGTACAACCCGGAATGCGTTAAAAGCATCCTCATTTTTGGAACTCACTTCCGGTGTAAACCCCGGAGAATGGGTCAACCTGGACCGAGAACATTTTAAAAAATTATATATAAAACTCCCGGATTATACAGCAGACAAACTCATTCCTTCGGCAAAACTCCTTTTTCTTTTAAACAACCCAGACCTGGATAGAATATTTATTGAAGGCCAAGAGGATAAAAGTTTAAAAATTTTCTTTCTCAATGCCAATAACCTTGTACTAAAAAAAATTGACCTGAATAAAGAAATGTTTGAAACGCCGGAGATCGGTACGCAATTTGTCATGGGGACAAGTCTTGATGATTTTGAAGGATTCAAAGACCGCATTTATCCGGCTGGTCAATTTTTTAAAGCCATGACAGATCTCTCCTTTGATAAAATTAATGACCTTGTTGAAGACCCTGACATTCTCCTTGAAAAGAACGGGAGGATAATAAGAGCCGGGATTTGGAATGAAACAAAAGCAGGATATATTAAAATTGGATTTGAATACAAATATAAATCACAGACAAATGTTTTACTTGTAAACGGCAGAGAGTTGGTTGTATGGGAGCTTATCATCAACCTGAAAGGAAGTAATCAATGAAATTATTTCCAGTAGTGTTAAAAACCACAAGGTTCCTGTTCTATTCAGGGCTTTTATTAACCGCTTGTGCAGCCCTTGGCTTAACACTTCTTATCTTTATCTGTGCCAAAGATCTTCCAAAACTTCCCCAGCCATTGAGCAGAATTATTGAAACGCCAAAAACAGAAATTTTTGCTGCATCCGGGCAGAGACTTATTACACTTGGAGTCAGAGAGTCAATTCCTTTAAACAGGGTGTCTCAAAACTTTATTAATGCCATTCTTGCTGTGGAAGATCATAAATTTTACGAACACCATGGAATTAATAAACTTAGAACGTTAAAGGCATTATACATAACTCTTATAAAACCGGGAAAAATTCAGGGTGCGTCCACAATAACCCAGCAATTGTCAAAAAATCTCTTTTTCAGTTTTGAAAAATCATACCTCAGGAAATTCAAAGAACTTTTAGTATCTCTGCAAATAGAAACAAGCTGCTCCAAAGATGAAATACTCCATGCATACATCAACCAGATCCATTTTGGAGCCGGGACCCAAGGGATTGAAAAAGCATCCCGGGTGTTTTTTGGCAAAAGTGCTTCAGATCTTTCTTTGAGCGAAGCATCTCTTTTGGCAGGACTGCCCAAATCACCGACTGAATATAATCCCTATAAAAACTATGACAAAGCCATAAAAAGACGCAATATTGTTCTAAAAAGGATGGCAACCATTGGGGTAATCTCTGAACTTCAAAAGAATGCTGTTATGGAAACAAAGCCTGAACTATCAAGAGAATTTGCAGACTCAAGAACCGGAAGCTATTTTCTTGATACACTTATTAAAGAACTTGTGGAGAGATATGGAGAAGAGGTCGTTTACCATGGGGGTATTAAGGTAACTGCAACCATTGACACAGGACTCCAGGATGCTGCAAAAGAATCAATAAAAAATGGTCTTGTACGGCTGGATGAGCTCATGGGGCTTAAAGCTGATGAGACCATACGACCCCAGGCTGCTTTAGTTGCAGTTGATACAAATTCCGGGGCCATTAAGGCAATGGTTGGAGGCAGAGATTATTATAAGAGTGAATACAATCGTGCGGTAAGTGGGAAAAGACAAGCTGGTTCAGGTTTTAAACCGTTTCTGTATTATACGGCTTTTGAAAAATTAAATATGCATCCAGGTACTACAATAACAGATATGCCCGTATCAATACCCATAAAAGGCGCGCCGGACTGGGAACCGCTCAACTTCAGCAAAAAAAATTTTGGGGGTATGATTTTAAAAAAAGCTCTCACAAAATCGATCAATACCATAGCAGCTCAAATTGTTGAACAAACTGGCCCGGAGGCAGTTATTGAGACCGCAAAAATGTGTGGGATAAAAAGCAAGCTTCATAATGTTTATTCCATTGCTCTTGGCACGTCACCTGTTTCTCCTCTGGAAATGGCTTCAGCCTTTGCCACACTCGCCAAAGAAGGCATACGACATGAACCTTTTATGATATGGCGTGTTGAAGACCCTTTTGGAAGGGTTATACATGAACATATCATTCAGGAAAAACAAGTGCTTGATCCTGCAACAACATACCAGATCATAGATATGATGAAATCGGTAATTGACCTAGGATCTGGTTCTTCCATAAGAAAACTGGGATTTAAAAAACCGGCCGCCGGGAAAACCGGCACCACTGACAGCTATAATGATGCATGGTTCACCGGATTTACCCCGGATTTGTCAACATCAGTCTGGACCGGATTTGATAAAGGGAAAAAACTGATCAACAAAAATGGAGGCGGTATTACGGGCGGGCGTGCCGCAGCACCCATCTGGGCTGAATTCATGGGAAAAGCACTCAAAAACTCGCACAAAAAAGACTTCCCCATACCCAAAGATATCTATTTTGTCAGAGTAGACGCAACAACTGGTTTTGATATTGAAAGCAAAGAATCCCAAAACAGCTTTAATGAGATCAACAAAGAAGCAGAAATATACACCATTGCGCTCAAGAAAGGACAAGTTGCAAACCTGCCGGAACAGAATATTCAAAATGAAAATCCAAATGAAGGTGAAGAAAATTGATCTGGATCTTAAGACATCTTAGTGTTAGGCTCTGGATCACGGTCCTGATCAGCATGCCATTTTCTATTTATCTTGTTTACAAATTTAATAGTATCTTACCCGGCATTGATCCGGTTATTTTATTTTCAGCAATTGCATTATTTGTTTTTGCAATTTCAGGTTTTATTCTGGATTCCCTGGGGAAAAAATTAATCACAAAATTAATTAAAGAAGGTGCGGCCTGGGAACGAGCTGAAATTTACAAAAGAAGTGAAGAAAGGTATTACAAAGCTTTAAGAATATATGACTCTTTTCTTATTTCTCCTTTTTCTGCTAAAAGCTGTGCAGAGAAACTTTCCGAAGCCATTGCAAAATTCACAGCTGTCTCAGAATTAAGCGACCCGACATTTAAAAAAACGTCTACACTTTTTCTCAAGCTTTTTCCCAGTGACGAACATATGGCATTGTTATGGCTGAAAAGATTATTCAGGACAAAAGATCTGGCTTTAAATACAATGGATCATGAGACCCTTACCCTTATTGCAGAAAACCACTATGATAATCCCAAAATACTCCCTTTACTGACAAATATTTTTATCCAGATAGAGAGAACTGATTTTACTGCCCAGAAAGTTTACAAAAAAGCCCTGGTACATCTTAAAAAAAACAGCGATAAAAGAATAATAATCCAAAACTTTGTGAGAGAGATAGAAGAGGAGGAGAGTATCCCATCAGAGCTGTCTTTTGCAAAGGATGCTCCCAGGAAAAACCACGTATCAAACCTGATTAAATTTCTCATTCCGGCTATTGCCAATTTTTTAAAATTTTTCCCGGCACTCATTAAAAAAGTATTTCACTTTTTCTCAGAAAATAAGAAAACAAAAATATTTATAAAATTCTTTTCTGTTTTTCTGGCTTTTTTTATAGCTGTCTTTCTCATGTTCAATATGTTTTCTACAATTTTAAAATCGAAGAGTAAAACCATTGAACAGCCCCAGAAAATTATTAAAGCACCCGTACCTGAATTACCATACACAATCCAAATTGCTGCCTTTTTAAGCCAGCCCCATGCTGTAAACTATACTAAAAAACTTAAAGATAAAGGCCTTGATGCAAGATTTGTAAAAGTCGAGGGTAAAAGCAAAACATGGTTTTTAGTAAGGATTTCTAAATTCCCGGACAAAATAAGCGCCGCCGCCTATGGAGAAAAACTGAAAAGAGAGGGATTAATAAAAGATTTCTTTGTTGCCAATAAATAAAAAATCTGATTGACATCACCTCCATTTTCTGACAGGAATTAGTATTGTTTCTATATAATTTAAACTTTTTATTAAATCTACTGGATAAAGCATGATTATCGGACTTGATGTAGGTGGCACACACACTGATGTTGTGCTTTTAAACGACAAAGGTTTCTTAAAGAAAGTAAAGGTCTTAACAGACCCTTCTGATCTTTTTACCACTGTTCTTACAGGCATAACAGAGTTGCTTGAAGGTATTGACCCTGAAAAAATTAAAAAAATCATATTATCCACCACACTTACTACAAATGCCATCGTCCAGAAAAACGTTAATCAGGTTGGAATAATTGTATCAAGCGGCCCCGGAATCAATCCAGAACTCTTTAAAACTGATGAACATTATTATCTGGTAAAAGGAGCCATTGACCATCGAGGCAGAGAGACTGAAAAAATAAATAAAGAGGAAATTGAAGGTATTGCAGAAAAGCTCAAGAAAGATGGGATTAAATATGTAGCTGTTGTCGGTAAATTTTCAGTACGAAATCCCTCCCATGAAATTTTAATAAAAAGATTATTAAATAAACATTTTGAAAAAATATTTCTGGGCCATAATGTTTCAGGCAACCTCAACTTTCCCCGACGAATTTCTACAACTCACTTAAATGCATCAGTTTACAGCATGCATAAAGATTTCTTCCAGGCCGTTAAAGAATCCCTTGATAAAAAAGGCATATGTGCCCCGATTCAGGTTCTCAAAGCGGATGGCGGGACAATGAGCCTGGACGCTTCCATTGACTTTCCGGCCCAGACGGTGCTTTCAGGGCCTGCTGCAAGTGTTGTCGGTTCAATCCCCCATGCAGAGAGTAATCAGGACACTCTTGTGCTTGACATTGGAGGGACAACAACTGACATTACGATCCTGGTTGATAAAGTGCCCATCCTCGAACCTGTCGGTATTAGAAGAGGAATTTATAAAAGCCTTATCAGATCTTTAAAGACCTATTCTGAAGGTATTGGCGGAGATAGTTTTGTGCAAGTTCAAGAAGGAGAACTTGTTATCGGGCCGGAAAGAAAGGGGCCTGCCATGGCTTTTGGTGGCTCAGACCCTACCCCGACTGATGCCATTGTGTTTCTTGGCATAATGGAAGAAGGAGATACGGAGCTTGCTGAACAGGGTATAAAAAAAATTGCAGATCAATTAGACATCTCCACGGAAGAAACTGCCAAACTGATATTAAAAACTACATGTGAAATGATTGTTGACCATTCTAAGGCAATGGTAGAGAGAATTAACCAAAAACCTGTCTATACCGTACATGAATTTATGGAAGGTTATAAAATTAAGCCGACAAGAATCCTTTTGCTGGGAGGCCCGGCAAAATATTTTGCTCAACATATTGAAGAAATATCAGGAATCAAAACAAGAGCCGTCCCTTTATCTTCAGTGGCAAATGCTATTGGTGCAGCTCTTGCCAGAACTACCTGTGAAGTATCACTCATAGCTGACACTGAACAGGGCGTGGCAACAGTCCATGAAGAAGATTATGCTGAACCCATTGCAAATTCTTTTGGCAAAGATGATGCCATGGAAATAGCCTACACTATTTTAAAGGAAAAAGCGCTTGCAGTCGGAGCCAGCGAAGAAGAGCTCGAAGAAATTGAAGTGATTGAATTTCAGAAATTTAATATTGTCCGGAATTTTTCTCCAAAAGGTAAAATATTTAGAATGAAAATCCAGATCAAGCCCGGGCTTGTCAAGGGATACGAAAACATGAAGTTGGAAACAATGGAGCAGGATTAAAATGCTTAAAGCAAAAAATAAAACAGGCCTTGTTTTTTTCCCGGCATTTGACTGGGCAATTGATCCCATACACCCGGAAAGAGAAGAGCGACTTTTATATACCCAGGACCAGGTTGCTGAAGAAGGCATTTTCGACATTGAGGGTATTTTAGAATTTAAACCTGACATTGTAAAAACTGACGATATCAGGCGAGCTCATTTTTGTGTGCCTGATGAGAAGACCATCACTACTGAATCTCATCTGATAAGTGCTGGTGGTGCAATAGCCATTGCAAAAGCGGTAATGGAAAAAAAGATTGACACAGGGTTTGCCCTTGTCCGTCCTCCGGGGCACCATTCTTTTCGTGTTACCCATGGAGGAAGAGGCTTTTGCCACATCAATATGGAAGCAATTATGGTCGAGTATCTCAGATCAAAACATAGAATTAAAAAAGTAGCTATCATTGATACAGACTGTCACCATGGAGACGGTACAAACAATATTTACTGGCATGACCCCAATGTCCTTTTCATATCAATGCATCAGGATGGCAGGACCATGTATCCCGGCTCGGGGTTTCCCAATGAACTTGGCGGCCCCAATGCGATTGGAACTAATCTTAATATACCGCTGCCTCCCGGGACATCGACCGAAGGCTACCTTTATATTATGGAAAACACTGTAATGCCAGCAATTGAAGCATTTAAACCCGATATTGTTGTCAATTCAGCCGGGCAGGATAATCACTATACAGATCCCCTTACAAATATGAATTTCTCAGCCCAGGGATATGCAGATCTGACAACCATGCTCAAACCTGATATAGCTGTACTGGAAGGTGGCTATTCCATTGAAGGAGCCCTTCCCTATGTAAATCTGGGAATCATACTTGCAATGGCAGGCCTGGATTACTCAGGGGTTATTGAGCCTGATTTCAATCCTGAACGATTAAAGCAATCCCAGGCAATTACCAATAATATCAAATCAGTTTCCGAGGAAATCAACCACAGTTTTCAGAATAGAGAGCAATTGAGAGAAAAAGCCGGGCAACATGGAGAAGTACAGCAGAAAGTCCGGGAGATTTTCTACGATACAGATAATTTGTTTGAAAAACAGATTGAAAGAATAAGGGTATGCAAATATTGTGGCGGAACCCTTGAAATAGACTCAAATGCGACTCCGGGCCAGCATATATTAGGCATTCACATTCCCAATCAAGCTTGTCGAGAATGTATTGATTCAGGATATGAACTGTTTGACAAAGCAGATACAAACAAATACGACAATGTTTTTCTACAGGACAGGCCTAAAGATATCTATAAAATTAAAGAAAAATAGCCGCTGTCGTCTTGAAAATTCTTGAGAAAAGAGCATTTTTGATTAATTGTATCCGTATTTTTTTTACGGATAACAATTATCTTGAAGTTGAAACACCCTTAAGACTCCCTGCAATTATTCCGGAAGCTCATATTGATTCTCTGACATCTGAAAACTGTTTTCTTCAGGCATCCCCGGAGCTTTGTATGAAAAGACTTGTTTCACAAGGTTATGACAAAATATTCCAGATATGCAAGTGTTTTAGAAAAAATGAGAGAGGTCCAAAGCATCTTCCTGAACTGACAATGCTTGAATGGTATGCAAAAGATGAGAATTATAATGACTTGATGAATACTTGCCAGGCTCTTGTTCGATACATTGCTCAGCAGTTAAAAACAGCCGGGATTATAAATTACCAAGGTATAAAGATTGATTTAGATAGGGATTTTCAAAAACTTTCTGTCAACGAATCATTTCTAAAATATTCAGACACTACAATGGAAAAAGCCTGGGACAATGGTAAATTTGATGAGGTCATGAGTTTTGAAATTGAACCTAACTTAGGCATTGACTGCCCTGTTTTCCTTTATGATTATCCAGCTTCTTTAGGCTCCCTTGCAAAACTGAAAAAAGATAATTCAGACGTCGCAGAAAGATTTGAGTTTTATATCGCCGGAATTGAACTTGCCAATGGTTTTTCTGAACTCATTGATGCAAACGAACAGAGAAAAAGGTTTGAAAAAGAACTTATTTTAAGAAAAAACATGGGTAAAAAAGATTTACCCATGCCTGAAAAGTTCTTATCTGATCTTGCGGATATGCCGGAAACCGCCGGTATCGCTTTGGGAATCGACAGACTGGTAATGCTGTTTTGTAACTTACCGTCTATTGATCAGGCTGTGTCCTTTACCCCGGAAGAACTATAGCTGATTATTTATGCCCCGAAATTTTATCGAAAAAACCCGGTACTTATTTTTGTAATTAGTAAAAACAATGCTGTAAAATCAGGCTATGCTTGCTCCTAAAAATAAAAAACCCAGTACCATTAAAGCAATGCCTGCAAAAAGTTCAACAACAACCTCAAAATTCGCAGACCGACTACTTCTTTTCCCATTAATGCCAATAAGGGCAAATTTACCTGATATTGCAAGAACAACAACAACTGAAACAGTTACAGCCATACCAAGAGATATTGCAATTCCAAGGGCAATGCTCAGTATCAGCAAATCCATTGATAGCGCAAACAACATTATTATAATCACTCCGGGACACGGAATACATCCAATAACAGCTGCAGCAAAAATAGGATTAAGTTGTTTGCTGGAATTTTTTACCCTGTCTTTCTTTACTATTTTATAAATACTGAAACAGACGATTGCCGTTCCTATAAACGTAATAACAGCATAGCTTACAATCTGTGTTATGTTAGTAACATTATCTAAATTACCCATGATGGTTGTATTTATAATCAATTTAACTATGATTACAAAAACTATTCCTGAGACACCATGGAATAAAGCAATAAAATTACTGAAAATCAAACCTTTAAGGTATGAAGGCTTTTGTGTCATAACATATGACAATGCAATAGCCTTGCCATGTCCCGGGCCGACAGCATGCACAACTCCATATACAAATGCAGTAAGTATTAACAAAAGAATCGGCGTAATACTGCCATTGTTTTCAGCCTGCCGGACAAGGCCTGTCATTTTTGTTTTTAAATACTGCTGCCAGAGAATTATTCTGGTAAAAATTTTACTGAAAATTGCAGGCTTGGGAAGAAAAGAGCCTATTTGTTCAGTCTTATGCTGTTTTGTAAAAGGATTATCTGCATGCACCAGAGGTACAACTACAGGCAGATAAAATATTAATAACAAGATTGTTGCAAAAATAATTTTCTTCATTCAGCCAGTTTAAAATCCAGAAATATTGCTATTGGGTTAATCTATTGGGTTAATCTATTGGGTTAATTTTGTCAGAATATATTATTGCTGACTTGTCTTTTTTATCAATCGTGTTCCAAATCATCAATGCCCATCCCTTCTTTATCTTGATTCTACCTGACATATCCACTACATGCAACACCTGTGTGAGGTAGTTAGTAATATTTCAATTTTTAACAACTTTTTATATTTTATCCTGTACGTTTCCCATTTACTTAAACTGCCAAAGGAATGTTAATGATCTGCTTTCAGCCTTTTCCGCTGGTTATCGACCTGAAAGGTTAATGTGGCAGTCTGCTTGAGTTGCAGGTAATTATCCTTCTCAGAGTCAGGTGCATCCACCTTGATGAAATAACGAACAAACCATCGCCCGGAATGAAGTACAGGAATCGATATTCGGCTCCCGGTAACTGTTGTTTTTGAATAAAACATATCTTCAGCCAAGGTGGAAAATCCATTATATGTGGCATCCCATATGCCTTTTCCTGTAAAGGGTTTTCCATTATGGAGCACTTCAAGCTCCAGGTTCTGACCGGGTTTGAGAGAAAAGATATCATTTATCGGTAGCAGTTCCAGATCAAGGCCGGCTGTTTTGAAATCCCCCTTTTCAGGCTTATCACAAGCCACATAGGTTTTGGTGTACTGCTTGGAGTAGAGACTCTTAAGGATTTTATCTGCTTTGTCCCTGATTTTGCTCATGGGTTTGATGGTATGGCGTTCCCTCCCTTTTTTATCGATATACACAGTATAGAAGCCTGGATTAGTTTCAGCGGTCAGCATCCAGGTTCCGGGCGAATCATAAGAAATCATATAAGAATGAAGGCATGTCTCCTGGCGAATGGCCACTGGGGTAGTGACACCTTCAGGATTTGTGATGATGATCTGTTTCAACTTGTTTGCACGCACCCCATCATCCGCAGGAACATGGTGCCCGTAACAAAAAAATATGGGTGAAGATTTCCCTTTATTCAACGTATACCGGCTGGCCTGAATAAAAAGGCTGTGTGCCTGACAAATTTGCGGCAGCAGCCAAAAACCCAGCAATACAAAAGCAATTAAA
>Ga0307988_1001497_pt1 | contig 13042 bp, 11 predicted proteins | sample EllFjometagen183_FD_203166 | JGI IMG/M metagenome (GOLD analysis project Ga0307988, IMG submission 203166) | Marine microbial communities from Ellis Fjord, Antarctic Ocean - #183 | ecosystem: Environmental > Aquatic > Marine > Unclassified | place: Southern Ocean | collected 2014-10-08 | reverse complement strand
TGGTGGTGGATTCCCAGGAATACCTCTTGCTATAATGTTTCCTGAAGTTAAATTTTATCTTGTTGATTCCATTGGAAAAAAAATTAAAGTTGTAAAAGAAGTTGTGCTTAGTCTTGGTCTTAAAAATGTTGAGGCTGAGCAGTTACGAATGGAACAGGTTAACCGTACTTTTGATTTTGTTATAAGTAGAGCAGTTACATCTTTACCTGATTTTATGCGGTGGACTTCATACAAGTTTCATAATAAGTCGTTTAATACTGTACGTAATGGTGTACTTTATATCAAAGGTGGTGATATTCAAAAGGAGTTAAATGAAATCAAAAAATTCAAAAAGAAAATTTATAATATTCCCGATTTTTTCGAAGAAGATTTTTTTGACACAAAAAAAGTTGTGCACATTTATCGTAAATAAGAGTATGTGATTATTAAAACTATTTTAGCAAACTCAATTAGAGTATGTATATATTGATTAATTTATAGAATATGGAAAATTTTGATTTTTATAATCCTACCAAAATTATTTTTGGTAAAAACCGTTTGGGTGAGTTAGATAGTTTAGTCCCAAAAGATGCAAAAGTATTAATCTTATATGGAGGCGGAAGTGTAAAAAAGTACGGAACTTTGAAAAAAGTAAGTGATTCTTTAAAAAATAGAGAAATTATTGAGTTTGGTGGAATAGAACCAAATCCAAAATACGAAACATTAATTAAAGCAGTGGATATTGTAAAAAATGAAAACATTGATTTTTTACTTGCTGTTGGCGGCGGATCTGTTATTGATGGGGTTAAATTTATAAACTTAGCGGCTAATTATCAGGGAAATAGCCCAAGTGATTTGTTATCTGATTCTTCAGCTCAAGCAAAGGTTATTACAAGTTTGCCTATGGGTACTATTATAACATTACCAGCAACTGGTTCCGAAATGAATAGTGGTGGAGTTATAACTTATCAACACGGTAAACATGTTATTATGAATCCTGTACTATTTCCACAGTTTTCAATGATTGACCCAACATTAACATATACTTTACCTGCGATACAAGTTGCAAATGGTGTTGTTGATACATTTATTCATGTTGTTGAACAGTATGTTACTTATCCAAATGAAGGTAGATTTCAGGATAGAACTGCTGAAGGTATATTATTAACTTTAATTGAAATTGGAAAACAGACTATTAATAATCCAACAGACTACGATGCAAGAGCAAACCTTTCATGGTGCTCAACTATGGCGTTAAACGGACTTATTGGTAGTGGAGTTCCTACAGATTGGTCTACACATATGATTGGTCATGAGTTAACTGCTATGTTTGGTATTGATCATGGGCAAACACTTGCAATTATATTACCTTCATTGTGGGAGATTAGGAAAGATAAAAAGAGAGATAAATTAATACAATATGCTGAGAGGGTATGGAATATTAACGATGTTGATGATAACGCTAAAATAGAAATGGCAATTGCTAAAACTCGTGATTTCTTTGAAAGTCTAGGAATTAAAACTCATATGTCTGATTATGGAATAACTTCAGATAAAATTGATAATATTATTGAAGCACTTGAGGCACATGGGTTAACTGCATTGTCTGAAACAAAAGATTTAACGCCCGAAATCAGCAGAAAAATATTGGAGAATGCGATGTAAGCATATTTTCAAAACTGATTATTATATCTTAATAATCAAATAAATCAGCTTAAAATAAGTGTAGTATTAATCTAATAATTATACTAGTTCAATACTATACTTGTTTGTCCTAGGCTTTCAATATTATATACCCTCAAGGCAGCTGCATATCCCATAATTAACTTAATTGTTAGCTTTGATGGTGTACATCGCTTTTTATTTATCAAATTTATTTTTCGAGAAGGGTAATCTTTTTTTGGAGTAGAGTTAATCATACGCTATTTGTTAATTAAAAAGATAATTATACAATTAACGCCAAAAATATTTAATTATTATTCTTTATAGGTAAAAACTTAAAAATACAACCTGAAACCCGAAACTTAAAACCTAAAACTTGAAACTTGAAACTTGAAACCCGAAACCTGAAACCTAAAACATCTATGCTGTAAGTACAACCTTTTTTTCTTCAATAATTTTTCTCATATTTATTATAGCATAGCGCATCCGTCCTAATGCAGTGTTGATGCTTACTTCAGTTTGTTCAGCAATATCTTTAAAGCTTAATCCTGAATAGCATCTTAAAAACAGAACTTCTTTTTGTTCTTCAGGTAAAAAATCAAGAAGTTTTCTAACATCACTATGAATTTGAGTATTAATCATTAGCTCTTCTACCGAAGGGTCGGTTAAGCTAATTGTATCAAAAATATCAAAATCATTATAGGAATTATCAACAGTAGGTACCTTCTTTGATTTTCTAAAATGATCAATTACTAAATTGTGAGCAATTCGCATAACCCATTGAATAAATTTACCCTGATCGTTATAGTTTCCGCGTTTGAGGGTGTTAATAACTTTTACGTACGTATCTTGAAAAATATCATCTGCCAATTGCTTATCTTTTACCAACAGAAATATGTATGAATACAATCTGCTTTGGTGGCGTTCAATAAGTACTTGAAGACTGGAGTGATTACCATTAATAAAACTTTTTACAAGCTCATTTTCACTAGTAGTTGATAAACCCATTTTACCTATTTTAAGTAAATTAAATAAAAAAATAGTAGAGTTTAATCGATAATCTTATCCTTTTGGTTAATGAAATAATAATGCAAATGTAAACATAAATTCAATTAAAGCAAATAAAATTTTAATTTTGCATGCAATTTTTTGCAGAACAAAGTAAATCTACTAAATGAGCCTTAGTAAAATTAATAATATAACTATATCAAAATCAAGGGTTAATAATCTAAAAGATCTTAGTGTTGTTATTCCCAAAAAAAAACTAATTGTTATTTCAGGATTATCTGGTTCGGGAAAGTCATCCTTAGCCTTTGATACATTATATGCCGAGGGGCAGAGGCGTTATGTTGAAAGCTTGAGCTCTTATGCACGCCAATTTATGGGTCGAATGGATAAACCCGAAGTTGATTCAATTGTTGGTATTTCGCCTGCTATAGCAATTGAGCAGAAGGTTAAAAGCCGAAATCCACGTTCTACTGTTGGCACATCTACAGAAGTATATGAGTATATAAAGCTACTTTTTGCACGTATTGGTCGCACATATTCTCCCATTTCTAATAAGCAAGTAAAACGCCATAAATTAAGTGATGTAACAAATCATATTGCTTTACTTCCTAAAGAAACTATCGTTATTATTTATTCGCCGCTATATGTAAGTAATGATCGTAAGCTTAAGCAACAGTTACAAGTTTTGTTGCAGCAAGGTTTTAATAGGGTATTTAAAGGTGGTAAAATAAGTAGAATTGAAGATGTAATTGATACAATAGATGATAATGCTTTGCCAAATAATTGCTTTCTGGTAATTGATAGGGTAAATGTTAATGTTGACGATGATGATTTTATCTCACGTGTGGCTGACTCTGCCCAAATTGCATTTTATGAAGGAAAGGGTAAGTGTATTATTTCATATGAAATTGAAGGGAAACAAACAACCATCGAATATTCTAATAAATTTGATCTCGATGGAATTAAATTTGAAGAACCATCAGTTAATATGTTCGCTTTTAACAATCCTTTTGGCGCTTGTAAAAAATGTGAAGGTTTTGGTAACATCATAGGTATAGATCCAAATTTAGTTATTCCAAATCCAAGCTTATCTGTATTTGACGAGACTATTGCTTGCTGGAAAGGAGAAAAAATGAGCGAATGGAAAGATAAACTAATACAAAGTGCATATAAGTTTGATTTTCCTATTCATAAACCATTTTTCAAGTTGTCTGATGAGCAAAAAGAATTGCTGTGGGTTGGTAATGAGTATTTTGATGGTATTAACGCCTTTTTCGAATCGGTAGAAGAACAAACTTATAAGATACAATATCGTGTTATGCTTTCGCGATATAGAGGTAAAACATCTTGCCCTGATTGCCGGGGTACTCGATTGCGAAAAGACACTAATTATGTTAAAGTTGGAGGACTGAATGTTAGTGATATTGTTCAACTTCAGTTAGATGAAGCCTTGAAATTTTTTACTAACCTAAAATTAAATGAGTACGATACCAGCGTTGCAAGTCGTCTTTTATTGGAAATTACAACTCGTTTGAAATTTTTAATTGATGTAGGACTTTTTTATCTAACACTTAATCGATTATCATCAACATTGTCTGGTGGCGAATCACAACGTATAAATCTAGCAACTTCGTTAGGAAGTTCATTAATTGGGTCGATGTATATACTTGATGAGCCTAGTATTGGGTTACACCCTCGAGATACTGAGCGTCTTATAAAAATTCTATTTCGATTACGTGATATTGGTAATACCGTAATTGTTGTGGAGCATGACGAAGAAATAATAAAAGCATCTGACCAAATAATTGATATAGGACCTAATGCAGGAGAGCATGGTGGCGAACTAGTGTTTCAGGGTAGTTTTGGTGAGCTCAAAAATAATAATGTAAGTTACACTGCCCTATATCTAACCAATCGTAAAAGAATTGAACTGCCAGAAAGAAGACGCAAGTGGAATAACTTTATCGAAATAGCAGGTGCTACTCAAAATAATTTAAAAAATATTAGTGTAAAAATCCCGCTCAATATTCTGTTGCTAATTACAGGGGTAAGTGGTTCTGGTAAATCAACCCTTATTAAAGATATCTTATATCCAGCAGTAAAAAGGCAAATTGATGGATATGGAGAAAAGGCAGGGCGTAATGGGCATATCTTAGGTGAGGTTAGGAATATTTCGTCAATAGAGTATATTGATCAAAATCCTATTGGCCGATCGTCTAGATCTAATCCTGCAACATACCTCAAAGCTTTTGATGATATTAGGGCGTTATTTGCATCGCAAAAATTGGCACAACTTAGAGGATATAAACCAGGTAATTTTTCGTTTAATATTCCTGGAGGTAGATGTGATGAATGTGAGGGAGAGGGAGTTATAAAAGTTGAAATGCAATTTATGGCAGATATCTACCTCAAGTGTGATTCTTGTAAGGGGCATAGGTTTAAGGATGAAGTTCTTGAAATTAAATACGAAGGGAAAAGTATATCTGATGTGCTTAACATGACAGTTAATCAGGCAATTACGTTCTTTGGAAATTCAAAAGACCTTGTAAGTACAACAAAAAGAATAATTGATAAAATACTACCTTTAAAGGATGTGGGGCTTGGTTATTTACATCTGGGGCAATCTTCAAATACTCTTAGTGGGGGTGAGGCTCAGCGTGTTAAGCTTGCTTATTTCTTGTCAAAGGGTGTAGTGGAGTCACCAACTCTATTTGTGTTTGATGAGCCGTCAACAGGGCTTCACACACATGATATAGGTAAACTTCTTATATCATTAAATTCATTAATTGAATTAGGTCATTCTGTAATTGTGATTGAGCATAATACCGAAATAATTAAATCAGCCGATTGGATTATAGACCTTGGGCCAGATGGCGGTGATAATGGAGGTACGGTGATTTTTGAAGGTGTGCCAGAAGATATTATTAAATGTAAGGAATCATATACTGGTAAGTATCTGGTTGATAAAATTTCGCAGAAAACATCAACTTAAGTAATCGTTTTTGCTTGAAATTATGCAAATAGGGTTTGCCGCACTTAGCAAAAAATACTTATTTTTGGTAAAAAAATATACCATTAACCAAAATTGAACTAATTGTGGTCTGTCCACTAAGTCGAGAGTTTGAACTAGAAATTTCGAATTCAAGGCGTGTGATAAATCCAACCCGCAGAATACTAGTGTATTTGAGGATTTGGATTTTGAGCAACAACGCAGAAGTCGGACTTTATAGACGAACTCTAATTAATGTGTATTAATATAGGCTGCATTTGTGCAACCATTTACGATTATACAATGTTAAATAGTATTTTTTAATGAACAATTTGGAATTTAATTTGTTTAATTAATTACTTGAAGAGGATTTGTAAAAAAGTCTTCTTTTAGAAATATTAAAAACGTAGAAATGAACAAAAAATTAATTGGCCTACTACTCGTTATTAGTTTTATAGTTGTAGGTTTTGCTTTTAAAAGTTATAATACTCCAAAATCGATGATTGATAAAACTGTAGTTAGGGAATTAAACCTTAATAAATACCTAGGCACATGGTACGAAATTGCCCGTTACGATCACCGTTTCGAACGTGGCCTTGTTGGTGTTACAGCAAATTACTCCATGCGTGAAGATGGTAAAGTTAAAGTGATAAATAGCGGTTATAAAGGAACTCTATCGGGTAAATATTCAGAAGCAATAGGAAAGGCTAAAATTCCGGACCCCGAAAACCAACCAGCAAAATTAAAAGTCTCATTCTTTTGGTTTTTTTATGGCGATTATTATGTACTAGAACTTGATAAAAATTATCAATGGGCATTAATTGGTAGTAGTTCTGATAAGTATTTGTGGATACTAAGCCGTACATCTCAGATAGATGATGATTTGTATAATGCACTTCTAGCGAAACTAGAAAAACGGGGATACGATTTATCAACGCTACTTAAAGTAGAACAGAAATCGGTGATGAAATGAGCATAAACTTTTTTTATAAATACCCTCCAGAAATGAATATTCGCTTTAGGTAATATGCTAAGCGAAGTGTTTATAGATGTGGGCAAAATTCTAATTACTTTAAATTCTGACAATTAATACATTTTAAACGGATGAAAAGTATATTAATTATCAATAATTCCAACTTATGAATTCACCATCGAGTCAAGTAATCAACGGGAAGTTTCTTTATTACGGATTTATTGCCGGTAGCCAAAGACTACTCCAAAATCAAGAAGAACTAAATCGGATTAATGTATTTCCGGTGCGCGATAAAGATACGGGAACAAACCTCGCAAGTACTATTCGAGCTGTAATCGATAATATTAAGCCTCATAAATCTTATAAAAAAACAATTGGGAATATTGCAGAAGCGGCTCTAATTGGTGCAAGAGGTAATTCGGGAGTAATATTTGCTCAGTTTTTGCATGGATTAAGTAATGAAACAAAAAATAATCAGGTTATTACTCTACATGAATTTGCAGAAAGTGTAAAAAAATCAATCCCATACATGTACGAGGCCATTGCTAATCCTATTGAGGGTACAATGCTAACCGTTATTAGCGATTGGTCTAATTTTTTATGCAGCAAAAATGAAGCAATTTACGATTTTAAGAAAGTAATTATTGATTCTGTTGAGGTACTGGAAAAATCTCTTACTGAAACAACTTTTAAATTAAAAGCCTTAAGCAAATATGGTTTTGTTGATGCTGGAGCAAAAGGATTCGTAGTTTTTATAAAAGGGGTAATAGATTTTAGTAATAACATTAATATAAGGAATCTCGCCATTGAACAAACAGAAACTGTTTCGCTTATTCATTCTGAAGAATTTGCAGATGAGCATCTTACTTTTCGTTATTGCACTGAGGCCATTCTTAAAAATATGCAAAAAAGCACAGGAAGTTTGAAAAAATTTCTAAGTGAGAATGGCGATTCTGTTGTAGTGGCAGGCTCTAAAAGCACTTGTCGGATTCATGTGCATACCAATCACCCGGCTGAACTTTTTTATAAACTTAAAGATAGCGGAACCATTACTTTTCAGAAAGTTGACGACATGCTTCGCCAGCAGGAAATTTCTAATAAAAGAAAATGGAATATAGCTTTGGTTACTGATTCAACTTGCGATTTGTCGCAGGAATTGATTGATTTTTATCAAATTAATGTTGTTCCAGTAAATTTAAATTTTGGAGACAATCATTACCTCGATAAAATTACCATTCAACCCGAGCAGTTTTACGATTTGCTCGAGAGCAGCCCCGTATTCCCCAAAACATCGCAGATTAACGAGCGTACTTTTACTAATTTATATTCGCACCTTGCTTCTCATTACGATGCCATTATTTCGGTTCACCTCACTTCGCAGTTTAGCGGAACTTTTGACAACAGCGTGAAGGCAGGTCAGCGAATTCAAAACGAGTTTAAAAAACCTGTTTATGTAATCGACTCAAAAAATTTATCGGGTGCACTTGGTTTATTGGTGCTTAAAGCTGCACAAAATATTGAAGCCGGCAAAACACCTGAATCCATTGTTAAATCCATGAAAGCAGATGTTTCCAATACCAAAATATTTGTGAGCGTGAAAAATTTAAAATACATGATTAAGGGTGGGCGGGTTTCGAAACCTGCCGGGTTTATTGGGAATGTCTTGGGTATTAATCCTGTTATTTCTATGGACAAAGAAGGAAAATCGCTTATATTCGGAAAAACCTTTAGTCAAAAATCAAGTCTGAAAAAAATATTTAAACATATCGAAGAAATTGGAAAAGGAAAATCGGTATGGAATTACATTCTATTACATGCACACAATCCTGACGGAGCAAAAAATGCCGCAACAAAAATGTTAGAAATTACTGGAAAAAAACCAGTTTCTGTGGTCGATATTTCTCCTGTAATTGGCATGCACGCTGGCAACGGTACTATTGCTGTTTCATTATTGTTCAACAATTAAAAACAAATCTATGTTAATTCTTTTTTTACAAGCTTTATTCATCATTTTTATTCTTGTTACCCTCCTTTGGGTTCTAAGTGTCATCATAAAGAATGTGAGTATTGTCGACCTCTTTTGGGGAATGGGTTTTGTAATTGTAAATGCTGTTTACTTTTATAGTTCGGGTGACTTCTCTTCTCGTAAAATACTTGTTATGGTTTTGGTTAGTTTGTGGGGATTACGACTTTTTCTCTATCTCTCATGGCGAAACATAGGTAAAGGAGAAGATTTTCGTTACCAAGAATTCCGACGAGAATTTGGGGTTGACCGTTATTGGTGGTTCAGTTATTTCCAAACCTTTTTACTTCAAGGCGGATTAATTATGCTTGTTTCTCTTCCTTTATTGGGAGTAAATTCACAAACTGGTTATGATGCATTAAACTGGATGGATTATTTAGGTATTTTAGTCTTTATTATTGGTTTTATTTTCGAAGCCGGTGGCGACTTTCAGTTAGCAAGATTTAAAAATAATACAAATAATAAAGGCAAGGTTTTAAACACTGGATTTTGGAAATATACCCGACATCCCAATTATTTTGGAGATTCGGCAGTGTGGTGGTCTTTCGGTATTTTCAGCATTGCCGCCGGAAGTTACTGGCCGGTTATTGGTTCAATAATAATGACTTTGCTCATTATTAAAGTTTCTGGAGTAGCCTTACTCGAAAAAAGCCTGAATGATACCAAACCCCAATATCGAGAATACATTCAAAAAACAAATTCTTTTTTCCCCTGGTTTCCTAAAAAATAGCAATTATGGATTACATCATAAATAATATCTGGTTCATTCTTTTTGTGGTTTGGGGCATGCCTTTGGGCTACTACCGAAGTAAATTCAGAAAAATTGTTTACCAAACTGATAGTTGGACTATCAACATTAAGCCTGTTTTTTGGAAAGAAATCAAAGGGTTATTTGGGAATATTTATCCCGATAATATTAAATACAAACGGTTCAAAAACTTTTATTTATTTTACCTCATCATCTATTTTATTCTTTTTATAAGTTATTTTAATTTTAACAACAATTCTGAAAACATGGAAAAAATATCAGTGGGAAGTACCATTCCTTCATTCGAATTAAATGATCAGCATGGCAAATTGTTTAAACTCGATTCTGTTTTGGGCAAAAAAAATCTCGTAATTTATTTTTATCCCAAAGACGACACCCCGGGTTGCACAGCAGAAGCTTGTGCTTTTCGTGATCAGTTTGAGGTTTTTGAAGATGCCGATGCAATTATTATCGGAATAAGCGCACAGTCGGTTGAAAGCCATCTGAATTTTGCAAAAAAGCACAACCTAAACTTTACTTTGCTAAGTGATACTGGTAATAAAATTCGTAAGTTATTTGGTGTTCCTTCTAACTTATTCGGACTAATCTCGGGCAGGGTTACTTATGTTATTAATAAAGAAGGCGAAGTAGTTTTTATGTTTAACTCACAAACCCAAGCCGAAAAACATGTTGCAGAAGCATTGCGAATTTTGAACGAAATTAAGTGACATTATTTTTTGAAATATTCTTTTTGCTGTTAACCTATCTGTTAGGATCAATTCCTTTTGGTTACTTATTAACTAAATATTATACAGGAAAAAATATTTCAGTACTGGGTAGTGGCAATCTTGGCTCAACGAATGTAAGGCGTGTTGCCGGAAAGAAATTGTCAGTTATTACTCAACTTTTAGACATGCTAAAAGGGTTTATACCAGTTGTGTTTTTTTTGGTATTACAGCCATCAACATCAATTCCTTATTACCTATTAATACTTGTATTACTAGCAATTATTGGGCACGATTTCAGCCTATTTTTAAAATTTAAAGGCGGCAAAGGCGTGAATACTACTTTGGGGGCTACGGTATTATTAGCACCGTATTCTGTTTTTATTGCCATTGGGTTATATTTCGTTGTAAAGTGGCGCTTCAAATATGTTTCTTTGGGTTCAATTGTTATTGCATTAACAATGCCCCTTGTCGAATTAATTTTGCAAGGGTTTACTCCAACCTTTTATTGTCTCTTCATTTGTTCATTTCTTATCGTTTTTTTACACCGTGAAAATATTATTCGGTTGTTAAAAGGAAGCGAATTGGGGTCCTAAAAAATAGATTCTTAAAATAATAATTAACTGAATTATGGCATTTTATCAATTTCATCGAGAACAAATTATAAATACTTCCATCGATATATTATGGGATTTTATTTCATCTCCACAAAACTTAAAAAAAATTACACCCGATTATATGGGCTTTGATATTCGCTCTAACGACCTTCCCGACAAAATTTATGAAGGTATGATTATAAGTTACATCGTTAAGCCCGTATTCGGAATAAAAACAAATTGGGTAACCGAAATAACACATGTAAAAGACAAGTCATATTTTGTTGATGAACAAAGAGTTGGACCTTATACAATGTGGCACCATCAGCATATTATTAAGCAGAAAGACGATAGAGTATTTATGAATGACATTGTTAGTTATCAGCCGCCATTTGGCTTTTTGGGTAGCATTGCAAATAAAATATTGATTCGTAATAAAATGAACGAAATTTTCGAATACAGAACCACAGTTCTTGAAAAAATATTTCCATAATGAGAATCTGGTCGCTTCATCCAAAATACTTAGATGTAAAAGGTTTGGTAGCACTTTGGCGCGAAACTTTACTTGCAAAAAATGTGTTACTTGGAAATACAGTAGGTTATAAAAATCATCCCCAACTCGCTAGGTTTAAAAGTGCTGTCAATCCCCTTGATAGAATAAACCATTATTTAGCAGAGGTGTATGATGAGTCGCAACGAAGAGGATATAATTTTGACAAAAATAAAATAGACTGGCATTTTTCTGTTTCACAAATTCATGTTACAAAAGGCCAGCGGGAATACGAAAGAAATCATTTGCTAAAAAAGTTAAAAATCAGAGACCAAGAAAAATATCTCAATTTAATGCACGAAAGAGAAATCGATGTGCACCCACTTTTTCAAGTTGTTGAGGGAGAAATAGAAGGATGGGAAATATTTTAGAATACTGCTTTATTATAAATGCAAAAATCACAAAGTTATGCGGTATAAGAGCTAAATTTGAACATATTAATTTTCAATAATCGTTGTTTTGGTTGATAAGTAGAGCTTATAGACCTGCATTAATCATAATTACTATTGTAAGTAGAAAGCTTCTTTTAAGTAAGTTAATAACCTTGATTTTGGCAATTTTGCATATTTTACATTGAAATGGACTTTTTTAAATGATATATATCATAGTAATCCCTTTTAAATAATTAATATTTTTGCAGCCTAAATTTTAAAAATACATATTCTATGAAATACATTACATTTATACCTGTATTGCTTATTGTTTTTATTTTATCATCATGCCTTAATGAAGAACATTCTCACAATCATGATGGTGATAAGCATGAACATAAGGCAGATAAAACTCCCGACACAACAGTACATTATGTACAAGAAAAGCATCTAGCCAATGTAAAACAGCTTACCGATGGAGGTGATAATGCTGAAGCATATTTTAGCTTTGATAATTCAATGATTGTTTTTCAGGCAAAAGTACCTGATTGGGGTAGTACATGCGATCAAATATATTATTTCCCATTTGCCGATGGAGATATGAAAAATGAAATGCCAAAATTGCTTAGCGAAGGTTTAGGTAGAACAACATGTTCCTATTTTATGCCTGGTGATTCAACAGTTCTATACGCATCCACTCGTTCAGGAAGCGATGAATGTCCTCCAGAACCAGAAAGACGGGAAGATGGAAAGTATGTATGGCCAATTTATAACGATTTTGATATTTATATTTCTGATTTACAGGGTAATATTGTTGATACATTAATTTCTGCTCCGGGATATGATGCCGAAGCAACTGTTTCACCCACAGGTGATAAAATAGTTTTTACTTCTGACAGAACTGGAGATTTAGAGCTCTATACTTGTGATATTGATGGAAGCAACGTTAAACAAATAACCACCGAACTAGGATATGATGGTGGTGCATTTTTCTCTCCTGATGGAACAAAGCTTATTTTTAGATCATCACGCCCAAAAACGAAAGAGGATATTGCAGAATACAAAGAACTGCTTGCTGATGGATTGGTTAAGCCAACAAATATGGAACTGTATGTTTGTAATATTGATGGTAGCGATCTCAAGCAAATCACTAATCTAGGAAAAGCAAATTGGGCACCATTTTTCCATCCATCTGGCGAAAAAGTAATATTTAGTTCAAACCATGCTAGCAAAAAAGGTTATGAGTTTAATCTTTACATGATAAATGTTGATGGTACAGGTCTTGAACAAATTACCTATGATGGAATTTTTGATGCTTTCCCGATGTTTTCATATGATGGTAAGAAATTAATTTTTTCATCAAACAGAAATAATGGAGGTACCAGAAATACAAATCTTTTTATTGCCGATTGGGTGGA
>Ga0307988_1001495_pt1 | contig 13045 bp, 11 predicted proteins | sample EllFjometagen183_FD_203166 | JGI IMG/M metagenome (GOLD analysis project Ga0307988, IMG submission 203166) | Marine microbial communities from Ellis Fjord, Antarctic Ocean - #183 | ecosystem: Environmental > Aquatic > Marine > Unclassified | place: Southern Ocean | collected 2014-10-08 | reverse complement strand
TGAATGAAGCCTGGATTGCTGCGCGCCAATCCCGATGGGAAACTGCCGACTGGAGAGCCGTGTGCGGGAGAACCGCATGCACGGTTCGGAGGGCGGGGAGGGTTTAAACCCTTCCCGACCCCTATCTATAATATATACATCACATTTTAGCAGTTTTTAAAATTCTTTTCCTGAGTATGGGCCAAATTCAATTTGTTCTCCAATATACTTTATAGCAAGCTTTTTAGATTTGGAGCCAGTTTTTTCCATATAGTGGAATTTCAAATCTGAAACTAAAAAATCTATCTATACCATATCTTGCATCATGGCAAATCTTAAAAAGCCTGGACTGGTGGATGAAGCGCTCGGTAAATAGGGGAGTTTGACTCCTGTTTGATAATACCAGAGCCGATGACAATGGCATCATATTGTCTTTCCATTATATTATCCCTTAATTTCTTTTTTTGGGATTGAAACTCAGGCTTCAACATTTTTTTAAATTCATTTTTAACAGAGCATGGTGGTTATTTATATCGACCGAACCATAGGCACTTCTATCTTTTCATTTGCCTGTGTTGCTCTAATGGGACTCAATTCCATAAGGAAGTTCTACTTCCAGTGCTTTTGCATCTGATCAAATTCCTGAACAATTTCCGGCGGCAGTGGTTCTGTCTCGTGGGCCATAGCCTTGAGGGTTTTTTCTCTTAAACGGTCTTCAAAGGTTTTGGATCCGCCCTTTTCCCAGATTTTGAAAATAGTTCGATCAAACAGGTCCGAGTACCAGACATTTTTAAAATTGTCCATGGTATGCTGTTCCCTGATGAAATTGCCGCCGGGGCCGACCTTGTCAATTAGGTCAACCGCAAGAGTTTCGTCACTGATTTCGATACCTTTCATGAACTGATTGACCATGTGCAAAATTTCATTTACCATGACCATATATGCCGGGGATACAAGGGAACCATGGTCCATCCATGAGCTGCAGTCATGCACCAGACTGGACCCAACAAGGCCTGCAGTAAGCGTCTGAAAAGTGGCTTCAATTCCAGCCTGAGGATCGTTAAACTTGGCGTCTGTGGATCCAGCTGTGCCGAAAAAGGGCAGTTGATAAAATTGAGCCATTTCAGCCATTGCACTTATCATCAAAGCCATTTCCGGTGCGCCGTAGGAAAAGATGGTTGTGCGCATATCCATGATGGTGGTCTGGGAACCGAATATCATGGAGGCTCCGGGGCATGTATTCTGGCCGAGCACCAGGCCGCTTAAAGATTCTGCAATGCCTTGTACAATGGTTCCGGCAAAGGTGGCAGGCGAACTGCCGCCCAACTGAGGAGCGGAAAAATTGATCAGGGGTATGCCATTTTCAACACTGAAAAGGATCTTGTCAACGGCCGGGTCATAGTAGGTCAGGGGTGAAATAGGCTCTGAATAATGAACTATTGTGGGTGCTTTTTCAAAATTTTCCTTTCCTCCGCAGATAGCAAGGGCCATTTCAAACACATCTTTTTCATTTTCCACATTATGGGTACAAAAGACCAGGGGTTTGGTGCTGTGGGTCAGTGCCTGACGGACAACCACGCGGTCAGAAATCTCGGGTGGCACATCAGAGGCCATGCCAATTACCATGGACCAGTCAAAATTCGGCAGATGGTCGGTTAAAGATGCAGTGATCCGGCAGTGGTCCATTGTGAAATCCGTTCGGGTGTTGGTAGCGGGATCCAGGTATTCCAAACAATCAAGGCTGGGCCCGTAAAAGGAGCGGTCCCCTTCCAGAAACACTGAACGCTCTCCTTTCCGGTTACCTAAAATCAGGCGGGAGGGCGCTTTTCGGATGGCATCTTCCACCATCCAACTCGGGATACGTACCCGGTTACCACTAACTTTGGCTCCTGCCCCGGACAGAATTTCCCGGCCTTTTTCATGGGTCATTTTTATGCCGGTTCTTTCAAGAACCTCCAGTGCGGCCAAATGGATTTCTTTTTTTTGTTCATCGCTCAATACTGTAAGCCGTGGGCGATTAGACAGTTTGGGCCTTGCAATTGCCATAACAATTGTCCTTTGCTGATATTGGTAAAATATTTTTTTTAGATTCGTGAAGAAAAACAGCCTGATCCGTTCAGGCTGCTTTTCCATTTTTTCATGTCTTAGTAATTATAGAAGCCTCTTTTGAAAGGGTTTCTCTATCGATTTTTTTTTATCTATTTGGCAGCTGCGGCTCGGGCTTCTTTCAGCCATGCATCCATTTGGTCGCGGTTTTTTGCAATCCATTCCTCAGCAAGGCCAACATATATCTCAAATGTCTCGCCTTTTTGCCGGGTGGTATAGATTGCCTCATTGCAGGCTTGAGCCGGTACGGTCAAAATCTCCATAAGCTTTAAGGCTGCAGGGTTCTTTTCGGCCCATTTTGTGTTAACAAAAGTTTTTATACTGCCTATGGGAAAACCTGTATTTGAACCGTCTGGCAATTCTGTATTCTGTTTGGGGTCGACATGCCAGGCAGAAAACGGCACATCCAGCCATACGGCGTCTATCCCCGGTTTGAGTTCTGCATGACTCCAATCAGGTATCCAGGCATGCCTGAAGAAAGGCTCTCCGCGTTTGTATCGTGCCAGCAAATCGGCGATCATAACGTTATAGGGTGCTTGATTCTGGGTTACAGTGTCTTTCAATCCATATGCTTCAATGTGGTAGTTGATGGCGTCGGCACAAGACCAGCCAGGAATACATCCTACAAGATCAGCTTTCCCGTCTCTATCATTGTCAAACAGCTTGGCAATTTTTGGATCCTTGAATTGGTCAAGGGTTTTGATATTGTATTTGTCTGCAGTTTTTTTGTCTATCATATATCCATTGGTAACCTTATTAACAATTGTACCGGCGATAAACATTTTTGGATTTTCTGAACGCTCTCCCCCCCCTGCATTCTTGAATAAAAGATTTTGGTTGGGGTACCAGTATCCAGCATTCCAAGGCGTATCACCCTTTGAAACGGACAGATGTTTAAGGGGTTGGTCAACGATCAGAAATTGTGGTTTGTTTTCCCATGTATAACCCAGCTCCTCTAATCCCATAGCAAGAATTGACTCGTGAAAAACATTTGCCATATAGGGATCATTTATTGGTTTGAACTTCACGCCTTTACCGGGCAATAAGGGATCTGCATCTCCTGCAATCGTCGCTAATGGCATTGAAAGGACTAAACCCATCAAAATTGTTAAAACTACTGCAATTTTTTTAGTTTTTGGGAAATATTTCATGATTAGTTTTCCTTTTTTATTAAACTCGATTTAAAGTTGAAAAAAGATTTTGCTCACAACTAACGAACAGGTCTTAATTTTTGACTCTTAAGAGGGTCATCAAGCTTATTTTCTCCTTTCTCCAAGTGATTTTATAACTCGGATTTTTTATGATTTGTCTACAAATAGAATTATTCAAAGCAGTCATTAATTGTTTGACCTGCCCAAATTTTGAGTTAGGCGATCCAGGATCATAGCCATGACAACAATGGAAATACCAGCAACTGCTGCCCGGCCTACCCTAAGTTGAGAAAGGCCTATCCATACTTCCATACCCAATCCCTGGGCACCAATAAGCGCTGCGATGACAACCATACCAAGTGCCATCATTATGGTCTGGTTCAAGCCGGCCATAATAGACGGCCAGGCCAGTGGAATCTGTATCTCAAACAGCAATTGAAAACTATTGGCTCCGAAGGATTCGGCAGCTTCTATAATTTCTTTAGGCACCTGTTTTATACCCAGATCTGTAAGGCGTGCGGCAGGTGGCGTTGCATAGACAATGGTGGCAATAACACCAGGAAGTTTGCCAATACCAAAGAACATGGCGATTGGTATCAGGTAAACAAAAGTAGGAATGGTCTGCATGATATCCAAAATTGGTCGGATAATGTTTGAAGCAATTTTTGACTTGGCCATTAAGATACCCGTCGGAACCCCGATGACGAGACTTAAAAGCACGGCTGTGGTCATCATGGACAAGGTGGACATGGCCAATTGCCAGAGACCTAAAAAACCAATCATCAGCGAGCCGCTGCAAACAAAAATGGCAATAGATCGACTGCCCACACGCAAAGCAAGCACGGTTGCAGCAATGATTACGACAGGCCATGGCAGCCACTGAAAAAAATATTCAATGTTGTCAAGCATTGATCTGATAGGGTATCGGATGATATCAAATACGGGCCCGCCATTGTTTACAATCCAGCTGTTCATGCCGAAGAGATATTCGATCCAGTTTTCCAGTGGAAGCTTATACCAATTGAAATTAGTTAAAAAAGACATTGCGAAATCCTTTATTTAATATTTGATAAACTCATTAAATGCATTTTAATCCCTCTATTTAGACAATCCGGCTAAGGTCCCAAAAATATCAATTTGACTCACGACACTTTGAAGTTTGCCGTCTTTGCCGACGATGGCCAGTGGAGAATGGTTTCTCATTAATTTTAGTACATCCGCAATAGGAACGTCTGGAGGCGATTGAGGGAAGGACTTATTAATAATTTGATTAATGGTTTTTTGATTGGCCCCGGAAGCCTGAAGAACATCGCATTTAGACACTATTCCCACAGGTTTTTCATCATTATCGACAACATACAGCGCATTGCGATCCAGTTGTTCCATCTTTGATAAAGCCGATTCAACACCATCCTGGTTCTGTACCAAAGCCTCTGAAGGTTTACCAATCGAAGCAATTGAAATGACTTGAGAACGATTAATATCTTCAGTGAACCGTCCCACGTACTTGGTGGCAGGTTTAGAAATTATCTGCTCTGCAGTACCAATCTGTTCTATTCGGCCATCCTTCATGATAGAAAGAACATCACCCATCTTAATGGCTTCATGAAGATCGTGAGTAATAAAGATGATGGTTTTTTTTAATTTTTTCTGGAGCCCGATAAACATATCCTGCATATCTTTTCGGATTAAGGGATCCAACGCACTGAAAGGCTCATCCATAATCAGCACATCGGCATCAGTGGCCAAGGCTCTGGCCAGGCCCACGCGCTGCTGCATTCCACCGGAGAGTTCACCTGGGCGTCGTGATGCCCAATCAGTGAGCCCCACTGTATCCAAAACTTCCAAACCCTTTTCCTTGCGATCCTTTGCCGGGATACCTTTCATTTTGAGACCGAACCCTACATTGTCCAAAACTGTTTTGTGAGGAAACAGGCCGAAGCTTTGGAACATCATTGTTATCCTGTTTAACCGTATTTCCCGCATCTGTTTGGGATCCATCTTACTTAAATCTATTCCTTCAAGATAAACAGCACCCCTTTCTATCGAATGCAATTGGTTGATACAGCGTGCGAGGGTAGATTTCCCGCTGCCGGAGAGCCCCATAATCATGAATATTTCACCCTTGTTGACTGAGAAAGAGACATCGGCGGCAGCCACAACCTGACTGGTTTGTTCCTGAATTGAGGGAGCATCGAGCCCCTGGTCGATTAACGACAACGCAATTTCTGGTTTATCACCGAATATTTTTGTCACGCTATTTAATTCAATTATAGGCTTTGAAGTGTTACTTTCCATTATTTATCTCCAATTTCCACTGTTTAGCTCCGATTTTCATTTTCGTCTCCAATCTTATTATCAAATTTTAGGGTGACTCTCGTAGTATCTTTACCCTAATAGGTAAACAACTCTCTGATATCATCAAATCTGAATATTGGTTTTCCAGGCTATTGACGTAACCGGCATCTGGTGTTTCGCCTCAGGTATAGCCCCTCCTCTTGGTATAAATATATTCAAACTTCTTGTCTGACTCATCAACAAGGAATGGTTTAGGCATTATCAATCTTCCTTTTTTAAAATGGTAAATTTTAGGATTAATTAATGTCTTCTATATATTTATTCATCGCATCATCCAGCTTGGGATCAAGCAAAGGTTTGCTATAATTATTTATGCGTTTCTGCCATTCTTTACTGGCTTTCTCGATAATATCAGATTTGTCTTTTTCCCATTCCTGGTAAGGCTGCCAAAAGGACAATCCTGGCGTCCAAACATTTTTGCAACCATCAAAAGTTGACTTTTCCATTAGGTAATTTCCACCATGGGGTACCGAATCAATCTGGCTTAAAAGTTCTGCATGATCAAATGTGCCTAAACCTGAAGCAATTCTATCAGTGCGGCTTAAAAGTTCTTCATCAAGTATCCATTTCTCATAGCTGGTGCTCATTAGAGAATCCAGAACCCCTACACTTTGATTCACCATCTGAACTCCGCAGAAACTAAGCGTTAAATAGTTCTGGGCGGTTTCCATCCCAGCCTGGTAGTCAACCATTTTAGCTTCAGATATTCCGGCCATGGCCCTGGAAGGAAGGTTATAAAACTTTGCCATTTGGATAACAGCCATATTGATTAAACTGCCTTCCGGTGCAGCCCCAATGCTATTTGCCCAACGCATGTCAGCCGTCAATCCGCCACAGGAATAAATGAACGGCGACCCTGGGTTTACCGCCTGGCTGAGGCATAAACCCGCTAAAACTTCAGCATTGATCAAAGCTGCCATTCCATACATGTCCAATGGACCGGTAAGCCCTGCCATGGGGGCGGAAAGAACCATATTTACCTGATTGTTTTTCGCATATGCCATGAGCGTCTGGCAGGTAAGGGGGTCATAACAAAGAGGACTGGCAGGATTGGGACTGTGGGCTATTACCTGATTATCCCTTAAAAAACCTTGTCCATAAACTATTTCAAGCATGGTAAATAAATTTTCAGATTCTTTCATATCCGTTGCAACACCTATCAGTGGTTTGTTGCTATGGCGCATGAGATGCTGCACCAGTCTCAGATATCTGTTTTTTTCTTCTAGGTCACAAGGCTCCACAGCAACAGCGCCGACCATATCTAAAAAAGGACTTGATTCGCACAGCTTTGTTATATTGTCAAAATCATCCAGTGTAGCCTTTCGTTTATAACCATTTTTTTCTATTATAAAAACGGTCCCATTACCGGAACAAACAACAGGTCTTTTCTGCTTCTCACCAATAGGCAAGGGAGGATTCCCCTCCCTTGCCTGCATGAAAAAATGTTTGGGAGTGGTTCCAAGCGCCTTTTCTATAATAGACTCATCCATATAAACAATATTGCCTGATTTTCTGGCACCATATGCAGACAAGACTTCGCAGGCATCATCAAATTGAAATAGAATGCCTTTTTTGGCTAAAATATCCATTGTAAGCCGGTGAACTTTATTGACGTCGATTTCCGAAATGACTTTTAAAGGAGATCTAAAAAAAGTACTATTCTCATGGGCCATGGTTTTTCACTCCTGTTACAATGCCTGTTCTCAAATAATTCACCACCTGCTTTTTTTATAAATTCCGCAAAAGTCTCAGCAAGCATTAAATTAATTTTATTTATATCCGGGTGTACTTTTAAAAAAAAACATATACGATGAAAAACAGTTAACATGCTTTTTAGAAATCCAAATCAAGTTCTGCAAGCTTTTCCCTAGTTGGCACACCGGTTTTTATGTCCCATCCGCAGGCTTCATAATATTCATCCAGCAATGCATCGTAATCTTTCATGATACATTGTTTTTCATCCTTAAAATCACCGGATTCAGGCATGGAAAGCACTCTTTCAGGCAGCATATCGTCCTTGCGACCAAGGGATTCTCGCACATTAAACATCCGTTGAAGGTTGAGTACTCTTTCTCCCACCTTTATAAGTTCTTCGCCATTAATATCCCAACCGGTAGTCCCACTTAGCATTTCTGCCCAGTGATCAGGGGTAATACCGGCATAGCACATGAATTTACAGGTCGTTAAAATATCCGGTAAAATCAAGCCGCGCTGGAGGAGAGCAGTATCTTTTCCTTTACCCTTTTCATCCCACTGGCCGACTTGTTCGGGATCACGGACACCATATTTCTGCATCCCGTAATCCATCTTACCTTTGTCATAAGACATACCTTCAAGGGGATGAATATGGCACATACCGCGGCTTGCAGTCCCATAGCCCAGTCCAAGAGCTTTGCTTGATCGTGCGTCATGGGCAGGACCTTCCATTCCTTTGACATGAATCACCAGTTTATCGGCACCTTTTCCGATTTTTTTGGCTGCACCTCTTACACCATTGGCCAATATGTCGCCAAACCCCTTCCTGAAAGCTATTTTTTCAACCAATAGAGGAAGTGCTGATGTGTTACCCCAGCTTAGATCAATTCCTTCTGTTTCTTCCTTTGTCAAAATGCCTTCGTTGTAGCAATCCATGGCAAAAGAGACCATCGCGCCTGCACTAATAGTATCCATTCCCCATTTGTTGCACAGGTAGCCGCAATGAACGGCTGCATCCATATCCTTGTTGAGAGAAAAAGCGGTAAAAGCGGCTACGGTTTCATATTCTCCGCCTTCATGCTCGGGGGTTTTGTAGGGGCCTTCTTTTACCTGACAAACCCTTCCACAACCAATTGGACATCCGCTGTAACATTGATTGGGGCGGATTAGATTTTTTTTCTGAAAATGATCAAACAGCTCCGTACCAAATCCCCAGTTATTTGTCCGCCAGTTTTTTGTGGGGAAATCGCCTGATTCATCTGCACCCGCAAGGTCTGCTGTCGTACCAAATTCATTGAACCAGTCACAAACCTCATTTTCCCTAACGGTTTTCACGGCTTTTTTCACTGCTGCCATAAAGGCTTTTGGGTTGGCATGATTTACTTTGAGGCTACCGGCTACCGCAATTGCTAAAATGTTTTTTGATCCCATCACTGCACCACCACCACTTCTTCCGGCAGCCCTGTCACGGCACATTATGGAGGCAAAGGAAACCTGATTTTCACCAGCCGGCCCAATACACATGACAGATTTATGTTTTATACTGGAAGGCATTTTTTCTTCGATTAGATCTGTTTTTTCATAAACATCTTTACCCACAAGCAATGAGGCATCTTTTAAACTGGCTTTGCCATCCAATATTTCAAGATAAACCGGTTTTTCAGACTTCCCTTCAAAAATAACCAAATCAAAACCGGCCCGCCGAAGATCCGGACCAAAGTTGCCTCCACTTCTGGATTCACCCCATGCATTGCTTAAAGGTGATTTAAAACAAATACTGACACTGCCCCCTCCCGGGACAATGTTGTCCGATAACGGACTGGTAGCAAAAATAACTTTATTTTCCTGACCCAGGGGATCGATACCCGGCTTCAGTTCATTAAATAATATCTCAGCGGCATACCCCACACCGCCCACAAACTTTCTGGCTTTATTTTCATCAATTGTTTCTATCGTGCAACCGCCAGAAGACAAGTCCACCCTTAAAATTTGACCCATATAACCAGTATTCATTGTGCTTCCCCCATCTGAAATTCATCCACCGGCTATGCATCTTCTCAATTTGATGCATTGGCCGTTGAACAATTTCTCGTTGTTATTTCTTATTACCTTACCGCCGGAGGTGATCAGAACCGGCCCCCTGAATCTATCCTCATCGTAATTCCAGATGGATTCAGGGAGTTTGGATTCTTTAAGGCGGCCAATTGACTGGAACAGATCCAAAAGGCTCCCATCGTCCTCGATCTCAAGGGACAATACCATTTGGGGATAATATTGTTTGAACACATTATCAAATTCCAGTATGATTTCCATTTTACGACGACCTCAGTGTCCGAGCAAAGGCTCTGATATCATCCACCAAAAAGGTGGGATCTTCCAGGGCGGCAAAGTGACCGCCGTGATCCATTTCTGTCCACCGGGTGATGTTGTACATCCGTTCACAATAGGAGCGAGGCGGCCAGGGAAGCATTTCCGCAGGAAACAAGGCGCAGGCAGTCGGAACTTCGACTTTCCGGCCGTTAGCTCCTAGTACCCGTCCACAGCCTTCAAGCCCCCTTTTTCCGTCCGGCCCCATTAGGCCTTCCCCTTCTTCCCTCCGGCCGAAGTAGACCCAGGAAGCGGTGTTAAAGGTATTAGTGACAATGTAGACCATGATATTGGTCAAAAGAGTGTCTTTGGAATGGGCACTTTCAATGTCATCGCCTTCGGTGTCGGACCAGGTCTGGAATTTCTCAAGGATCCATGCGGCTTGACCCACCGGACTGTCTGCCATGGAGTACCCTAAGGTTTGGGGCTTGGTGGCCTGCTGGGTTCTGTATCCGTCTTCCATGATCTGATCCCGGTCAAGTTTTTCCTGCCAGACGATTTCTTCTGGAGTCTGGGGGCCGTCCACATGGCGCATGCCCGCACAATTAACATGGATGGCCATGCAGGACGGGGCATGATCATAGCCCAGCCAGTTTGAAACCACGCTGCCCCAGTCGCCGCCCTGGGCCAGGTAATTTTCATACCCCAGAGTCTCGGTCATGAGTTTGTTAAAAATTTCTGCCATTTTCCGGGGCCCCATGGGCCGTGAGGGACGTCCTGAAAACCCAAATCCGGGCAGGGAGGGGGCGATGACGTCAAAGGCGTCTTCCTCTTTTCCACCAAAACGTTCCGGGTGTGCCAAGGGTTCAATAATATCTAAAAATTCAACAACTGAACCCGGCCAGCCATGGTTGATGAGCAAAGGTGTCGGTGACGGACCGCTGCCCTTCTCCATTATAAAATGGATATCAATGCCATCAACAGGCGCTTTAAAATGAGAAAATTTATTTATTTTGACTTCCCATTTACGCCAGTCATACTCGTTGACCCAGTAGTCGCAGAATTCTTTGAGGTAATCCATGTTGGTGCCGTATAGCCAGCCACCATCATCAGGCATCTCAATATGATTCCATGGATACTCCTTTACCCTGGTTCTGATATACTCCAATGTCTTATCTGATACATTAACTTGAAATGGATTTAGCATCTGTTAGATTCCTTTAATAAAAATGATATCAACCGGTCCAACGCAGTGAACTATAATTCTAAACCCTTGCCTGACCAATCTCATCTAAGTCTTACAAAACAAAAGAAAAGAGTTCCATGACCCCGGTCATGTTGAGAGAAGATTATTAAAAAAAAATAATGTAGAGCCTAAGGGGGATTGATTATTCAATGCCGGAAAGGGGCAGACGCTAAATGGAGAGGTCACCAAATTCCATGTCATCGATGGCCTTGGGGTCTAAAATTTTGATCTGGCCCCGCTGGGTCTCTATAATGCCCTGATCCCGGAGGCGGCCCATGGCCCTGAGGGTGGATTCAGGTGTGGTGCCAGCGATTTCAGAAATTTCGACGCTGGTAAAATGAAGGGGGGAACCAAACTTGCCATGGAGGGTTGACAGGACACGCATGATCCGGTTTTTCACATTTTTTTCCATAAATTCCAGAATCCTGGAATTTGCTGAATCAAAAGCTAAACCGATGATTTGAAGGAGGTTGGAAATAATTGCGGGGTGGTTTTCTACAAAGGAAATAAAGTCCGCAGCTTTAACCATCAGGCAGCGGGTAGTTTCAAGAGCCTGTGTTTCCAAGCTACGGGGGTGGAACAGATAAGGGCTTAATAAATTATAACATTCCCCGGTTTTTACCAGAAGTATAGTGATCCTCCGTCCCGAGGATGAACCCGTACTGACCCTTAGCAGCCCTGATACCACAAAGAGAACATCGGCATACCCATCACCTAAGCTTGAAACAACGGTGGTTTCAGGAAAGGTCACAAGCGTTGAGATGACTGCCAGGTCCGTTATGATCTCCGGGGCTAGTCCCCGGCAGAAGCTGGAACGAATCAAAAAGGCTTCTTTATCTACCCGGGTAAATTCTTTCATTTGCGCTCCCTTGAAAACAGCTCATTTAAGCCAGTGTTGCCAAAGTTTTCTCCAACGCAGTCACTTTTTATTAAAAAGAGGCCTTATGCAAGACAATATTAGATTTACCTGAAAAGTCAATTTATTATTTTCTCACACCCGATATAATAATTTTGAAATCCTGGGCCTTTCATTCGTAAGCTTGTTGTTCCTGTTATGCGCGGTGAGAAAATTGTCGCAATTTTGGGGGTTGGTAATAAAGAGACCAACTATGATGGAATGGATATTGAGACTGTTCAGGAACTGGCTGACTTGGCATGGGAAACTGTTGTGCGAAAGCAGGCAGAAGAATTGCTGATACGAAATGAAGAAAAATAAAACCCTTTGTCATGAAATACTAAATAGACAGGGGATGACCATGGGATATCCTTATCTGAAACAGCAAGGGTCATGACCCTTGTATCTTGAATAAGACATCTTGCTTTATCTTTAATTTTTTTTATCTTTAATTTTAAAAAAAGTTACAATTTAATTGACGTAGTGAATCACATGCAATAGCTTTATGAAGTTACAACCAAAGGAGTCATGGATGACAAATCGATTAATTATAGGAATAACCGAAAACGAATAATGGCTATGTTATGGTGATCTGATGATATTTTTTGAAAGGTAGAATACCCGCAGTAGGTGGTCTGATAAATAAATTATCAACGATAATAGCACAAATAGCCTTTACTCCATTTTTTACACCTGATTTAAATTTTATTTCTTTAAAAATATTTCTAGATAAGGCAAATTGTACCCCTTCCACGGGCGACTATATTGTCTATCTACAGTCGCTGCAACCCTTTATTCCAAAGGCGTTGACTTCTTTTGGTATTAGTTACTGAAATTAAAATTCGATCGGTTGGCATTAGTATTCATAGGGATCAGTCCAAACAAAATTTGAGCACCCCTATATATGGTATGCCAAGTTTTCTCTAAATAAACATTGTCGTTCAATTATATGAGCCAAGGGTATCATCCCCGGCAATTCTTCCCCATTACACTAATTAATATACAAAAAACATTTTGGCAGATTTTAGATAATCATTTTTATATGATTTGAATTGCACGAAAGTGTATCTCCAATAAAGAATATTCTGATAGGATTTTTCTGGTTTAATTATATTTCCATAAAATTTGAATGACAGAAACGATGAACAAAGCCGAGAATGTTATCGTCTGATGCAATGGATAAATTCGTCCTTATAGGCATGATGCCAATTCGGACTTGACAGCCATGACCACACGATGTAGAAAAAAATCATAACCTGGCATTAAAAACATTGTTCTTAACTATTAAGTATTTTTTTAATCATTATA
>Ga0307988_1001494_pt1 | contig 13046 bp, 9 predicted proteins | sample EllFjometagen183_FD_203166 | JGI IMG/M metagenome (GOLD analysis project Ga0307988, IMG submission 203166) | Marine microbial communities from Ellis Fjord, Antarctic Ocean - #183 | ecosystem: Environmental > Aquatic > Marine > Unclassified | place: Southern Ocean | collected 2014-10-08 | reverse complement strand
CGGGAACCCTGGTTTTTAAAAGGGAAGAGCGATAGCTGATAAATCGGAAGTCTAGAAATGCAATAAATTGTGCCGTCGTTTTTTTACATTGTCAGTAAGTGACGAATTAAATTTTTTTTCTAATTACCTACAAAGCTCAGGTGTTTTTCTCTGTCATTCCGGCGGAGGCGGGAATCTAGGGGGGACACATCGGGTCACTTGTAATTCTTCTGTTTTATCAGTATATTATGCCTCAAATATGTGACGTTGGCTGAGTTTTATACGTAAACAGAAGTTTTTTTGCACTGCTTAGCGATCGTTTTCAGTAGATGGCGTAGCGTTTTCTTCGTTGTTCAGCATGGCAGCAGTGGCGGCACCTCGAATCATCTCTTTTGAAGGACGTTGGATTGATTTTTTATCCGTTGAATCCTTTTCATTGTCTTCTGGTGGCATATAGACTGTGACATTGCGGTGGGCAAATTCAATATTGTTCTCACCAAATGCTTCCTGAAGCCGCATGAGAATTTCTTTTCGCATCACGAACTGTTCACCCGGTGGTGTGGTGAATTTAATCCGCATAATCATGGCTGAATCATCCATCTGCCGGACACCCTGGGATTTTAGTTTTCCAATCAGTTTTGGGCCAAGCTCGGTATCCTGCAGGAGTTCATTGTAGATTCTTTTGACAATTTTTCGAACCTTATCCACATCGGTATCGTATTTCACCCGAAAATCCAGTTTCATAATAATATAGTCACGGGAGAAGTTGACCACGGTGCCGATTTTGCCGAAGGGAACAGTCTGGACCATGCCGCGATGGTGGCGTAGTCGTACTGCGCGCAATGAAATATGTTCCACCAGACCTTTTGCTGATCCGGTATCGATATAATCACCAACCCGAAAAGCATCGTCAATCAGGAAGAAAATTCCTGAAAAAATATCAGTTACTAACGATTGGGCCCCAAAACTGACGGCAAGTCCAAGAATACCAGCACCTGCGATTAGTGGGGCAATGTTGACTCCCAAAGCAGAAAGGATTGATATGGAGGCGACAACAAATAGCAGTACCAGAACAAATTTGCGTAGAAGCAGTAGCAGCGTCCCTCGCCTTGATCCGCCCTTACCGCCCTCGTCCGCATCTTCGTCATCGGGCATTTCTTCACGAATCCTTCTATCCACCCAGCCTGTGAAAAATTGCCAGGCCAGATAAATCAGGGTGATAATGAGAATACTGCTCAGTACCCCAGCGGTGAACATTCGACCGAGGGCAACATCAATTCTGAACAGGCCAAGAAAAAAGAAAATAAGGAGTGCCAGAAGAAGAGCTCTGTACACAGACTGGATGCGCTGAGTGTATTTTTCGGAGCACATAATCCCTAGGAGGGATCCTTGTGACTGACCTCTTGGGGAGGACTTTGTCAGAACAATTTGTAAAAGTTTTCGTCCCCAGATATCAAAGGAGAGGAAGACCGGAATGGCAAGGAGACCGATAATGATTTTTCCAAAGTGAATTTTACCACTGTCGAGCACCCTGATTTCCCAAAAGAGGGTGGTACAGAAAAGAAAGAGCAGGACTGGTAATTGCCAGTAGGGCGCAAATTGACAGATCAGTGGGAGTGGTTTGAGCTCCGCACTAGACGGGCAGAGGGCATCGGTGACCCGCCTGCGCTTCTGCATGATTAGGGAGAGAAGCATACCGGTTGTGCTGACGATAATCAAACCGACAATTGCGAGGAGAACAGCTTCATCGGCACCTGACTTTTTCAAAATGATTCCCGATCGGGCAAGAAAAATCTCGACGGCACAGAGGCTGGAACTCCAGACAAAAAGTGACCTGGAAACGCTATCTGTAAACGGGAGAACTCGCAAAAAGGATCTTCCAGGAGAAAGAAATATTGTCAGGATAAAAAGGAGAGTCCTGAAGTAGTAAGCACCGATAAGGTAGTTTGATGCGATGGTTGCAACAATACCTTTTTCCGGAAATATAAGGATATAGAGACCAAAGGTAATCCCCACAAAAGAAAGGAGGAGGAAACCTTCAAGCAGAATCCCCAGACCAATATGCATCAGCTTGTAAATAACCCCATCAACGGGTGGGGTCGCGGCAAAGGCATAGGTTGTGCGCAGTTTTTTACGAAGAAATAATTCGAGTAGAATACCAGCGAGAAGAACAATACAAATCTGAACCATTAACAGAAAAGGGAATCCAGTGGAATGAGCGGCAGCAACCTGTCGCCAGGTGTCTAGCATCGCTCCTGGCAAAAGAAGCAGACCGCCTAGTTGTTCTTGGAGGCGGTCTGCAAGGTGATGGCTGTTGCTAACGGCATCATAGAATGGTTTGTCGATGATATCGGCAACCGGCGATGGTGTACCGGAGGAAGTGCCTCCACTGGCCGGTATTGCAAAGAAATGGCACAGAAGTATACAGTGTAGAATAATGAAGAAATATGTATTGCATTTGCAGAGTTTCATTTTAATCAGGATTGTTTTGTGAATGTTAAATCAACGTATTATTTCGTATTCATGTTCATAAAAGAGGCACTTCCAGAGTTGTTCTTTTGGGTTACTTCCCATCTGTGAATTCTACAGCGAAGGTATTCTCTTCCACTTGGATAACGTTTGCTTGAGTTGTAAAAAAATAAGGTGACTCTTTATACTGCACAGATGCAAAATGCAGTTCAAGCCAGAGTGTAAAGCTCTCCGTCATTTCTTTATTTATGAAACCTTGATGATATCATAAATGATGGTCTATTGACAAAAATGATTGAAATTGTGGTGGGATTTTGTTGCGGAAAAGGGTGAGAACAACAAATAGAACAGTGAAATTTCTATTTATTGTTCTCCAGTAGGAAGATTATGCGTTTACACAATCACCAGTGCGTGCACCGCTTCCAGTGCCGTCGCCGGGTGCAGAACCGCTTCCATCACCACGGCCGCCGCCACCATTTCCGCCGCCGTTTCCTCCTCGAACAAGGAGGTCAGCCTGAAGTGTAAAAGCAGCTGCATTTAAACAGTCTCCGGTTCCAGGGCCATTCCCGGAGCCATCCTGTGCGCCACCACCAGTACCCTGGCCAGTACCATTACCGGGGCCATGACCATTGCCTGCCAGTGCAGGGATTGCTAAAAGTGTGATTGCTGCTGCCAGTACAACTGTTTTTATTGATTGTGTGGAAAGTTTCATTTGGAATTCCTCCTTTAAATTGACCCCCTCTTGTGAGAAGGTTGTAATCCTGTAGTAATTTGTAAAGTAATAATAATTTCTGTGTTGAGTATGTTTTGTGTCGTTTCATGAAAAGGTATTACAACAAGCGTGCCAAATATGTGATGTTCGTATAATGGCTTTAATAACAGTCAGGTGAGTGGGTTATGGGTGCTTGCTGCTAAGTGCTGTTCTTCGACAATCGATGTGTTTCTCGACAAGATTGTCGAGTAGAAGGTGGGTTTTGTAGTGATTGTGAAAATTGAATGGCCCTGCTTTGTGGAATGTAAAGTTTGTGTAAAGAACATAGTGAAAATGATTTCTTTGGCCGATGAGAAGATATGTGAAGAGAAGATTCTTCATTTGTTGTGAATAGAGAAGTGCACTTAACGGGGCTGGAAATGGATATCCTGTCCTTCTTGTCATCTTTATAATTCAGAGGAGGTTTGAAAATGATAGATGCAATAAGCGGTTCAGGTGGTTCGTTTGCCCAGATGCAGGGGATGCGGCAACGCAGAGGTCCTGCTGAACAGTTTGCTCAGCTTGATGCTGATAAGAATGGAGGCCTTGATCAGGCAGAACTCCAAAGTATAACGGATAAAATGTCTGAAATGACAGGTCAAAACATAGGTGTGGAAGAAGTGGCAGAAACCTATGATGCCAATAATGATGGCTTGCTGGGACAGGATGAAATGCAGGTTATGATGATGGAACTTCACGGGCCAAAGGGGAGCGGACAGGGTAATGGAATGATGTCCATGCAGTCGCTTTCTACGTATCAGATAGATCAGGAAAAAGATTCAGCGTCATCATTGATGGATATGTTTGCTGAACAAAGCGAGGATGAAGAGGATGAATATTCTCCTGTAAATCTTAAGGCATAGTACAGACAGCACAACTCTATTTCCGGCCCGGATGAAAGGGATGTCGCCTCGGGTCGGCATACTGTAATATTACTGCTTGTGTTGGTGACAATGCACGTTTTACAAATTTTTCCAGGTGTACAGTGATTATGTTGCAATACGTTCAGAAGAGGCGAATTGCTTCTACCCCATGAATTATGTTCGATCAAGCAATTCTTCGACGGCATTAATTAGCTCATTACCCTGAATCGGTTTGGCCACATATTTACTGACCCCCATCTCCAGCGCCTTTTCCTTTGTTATTAAATCGCTGTGGCCTGTCGACATGATAACAGGCATGTCAGGTTTTATTTTATGCACTTCGTGGGTTAGCTCCATACCGCTCATCTTCGGCATGGTCTGATCCGTAATAAGCAGATCAAACTGTTCCGGATGGGCACCTATTTTCTCCAGGGCTTCTTCACTGTCAGTTGTGGCGGTGACGATGTACCCAAAATTCTCCAGGCGTCTTTTGTTGAGCCGGACAAGCATCTCTTCGTCATCAACAACAAGAATTCGGCCACTGCCCTGAAGCAATGATACTTCATCTTTTTGCGATGTGAGCTGATCGTTTTCAACGGCTGCGGTTTCTTCCAATAGAGGGAGATAGACAGAAAAAGTACTGCCCTGGTCTGGTGTACTCGCCACCTTGACGAATCCTTTGTAGTCCTGGACAATGCCGTGAATAACAGCAAGGCCGATACCGGAACCTTCTCCTACCTTTTTGGTGGTGAAATAGGGCTCAAAAACCCTTTGCATGGTTTTTGTATCCATGCCATGGCCAGTGTCACTGACAGAAAGCACAACAAAGGAACCGGCAGCAACATTCTCGTATGCTTCAACGTCCCTAGTCTCAAGGTTTTCGCGAGACAGTCTCACTGTCAACGTGCCCTTTTGCTGGTCCATGGCGTGGAGAGCATTAGAGCAGAGATTGACCATGATCTGATGGATATTTGTCGGATCTGCTTTAATCTTCCCACATTCTTTGTCGATATCCTGTTTTATCTCAATAGTGGCTGGTAATGTGGATCGCAGCATCTGCAGTGCTTCTTTGATAATTGGATGCGGAGTAAGGGCTTGTAGATGATGATCAGTTTTGCGGCTGAAGCTGAGGATCTGTTTAACAAGCTCAGCAGCCCTTAGTCCTGACTGGATAACCATATCAATATCTTTGTCAGCAGGACTGCCGGCAGGAATCTCTTTTTTGACAAATTGCGAATACCCGAGGATGGCCGTGAGGATATTGTTAAAATCGTGCGCGATGCCGCCTGCTAGAGTGCCGATGGCCTCCATCTTGTGGGACTGAAAAAGCTCTTCTTCAAGTCGTTTTTGTTCTGTAATATCTTTGGCTATATGGACGAGATATTGGCCGTGACCATTCGTATCTTGTATTGCCGAGGAGGAGACCAGAAATGTTTTGTCCAGCTGCGTATGTTTTATGATTTCCGAACAATTTTGGGACGTCTTGCCGGTCTCAAGCACGGGACACTCAGGACAGGGCTCGGAAGTACCACGAAAGACTTGAGAACATTTCTGTCCAACGAGACCACCTGCAGCCACTTTGAAAAAGTCATGGGCCGCCTTGTTGGCCTGGACAATGTGCATCTCTTTGTCTTGAACCGTGATAATATCGGTAATGGAATTAAACGTTTCCTCCCACTGTTCTTTGCTCTTGCGTAACTCCCCTTCGACATTTTTCAGTTGAGTGATTTCTGTCAGACAGACCCTGAACTGGCCTAGATCTCCATCAATATTCTGGCTTATAGCACTTTCCAGTTGAACCTCAAGTACGCTGTTGTCTTTTTTCTGTATCCGCAGCTCACAGCTTTGGCGCTCCTTTGAGTCAAGCAGATTTTGACGATATCGGTAGTAGCTATCCTGATCATCGTGGACAATAAATGCACTGAATGGGTGCTTAAGCAGAAAGGATCGTGCCACACCAAGCATATCGGCAGCGGTCAAATTGGCCTCGACAATCAGCCCCTTGTCGCTGATAGTGAGATAGCCCACCGGAGCAAAGTCATAGAGGTCGCTATATTTTTGACGAGAGGTCTCCAGATCTTCCTGCGATTTGCGGAGATCCTCGTTCTGCAACTCAAGTTCAATCTGATAGGTGTCGAACTCATGCACCAGGTTCCTGACATCTTCCTGCGACATGGTCTTTATATCACTTTTGTCGGCTGCAAGAAACGTCTGGGCACGTCTTCGTAGTTCAGCAAACGTATTATTTGTCGTTCCAGTATCACTTGTCATCGTCTTGCCCTGTTAGTAGTTGTGATGCAACCTCAGAGAGCTTGCTCAAATCTCTTTCAGTGCTAGCAATATATGCCAGTCTCTTCTTCTCATCAAACAGCTTGGTTACTGTGAGCCAAACAGTAATGATTTTTCCGTTTTTTGCCTGCCGTTCTGTCACTACTGACACTTCTTCTTCTTCTTCTTCTCCTCGGGCTCCTAGCAAAATCTTTTTCACTTTTTCCTTTGGCCTGGGAAGAAGATCATTGCTATTCATTTTCAGGGCTTCCTCCTCGGAAAAGCCATACAGCTTTACCGCTCCATTGTTCCAGGCTATGATATTCCCCATAGTATCCTGCAAGGTAATGGCATCATTGGAGTCTTTGACAATAGCGGCTAGCCTTTTTTCCTTGTTGAGGAGTTGCTGTAATTCAGTGATATCCTCAAAGGTGATCACCACCCCGTCGATCACGTTATTCACCGTGCGGTAAGGTCGTAGCCGCATACGATAAACTGTTCCAACAGTGTCTCTCACTACGGCGTCTTGTTTGTCCAAGTCTATTAGTACTTGTTTTGCGTACTGTTGCAGGTCCACATCTTTCAGGCTGGAGCTGAAATGACTGATCGGACGACCTGTATCGGTGGCTGTGAGTGGGAAGATCTTGGTCATTATTGAGGTGAAACGCCTGATGTTCAAATCGATATCGAGAAAAAGGGTGGCGATCTGAGTGGCATCAAGGAGATTTTTGATGTCATCATTGGCGAAAACAAGATCGTCGATTCTGCCCTGCAGCTCCGAGTTAACCGTGGCCGATTCTTCGTTCAGGGATTGCAACTCCTCTTTTGAGGTCTCCATCTCTTCATTGGTGCTTTGTAGTTCCTCGTTGGTAGATTGCAGCTCTTCATTGGTGGATTTCAATTCCTCGTTGGATGTCTCTAATTCCTCAATGGTGATCTGCAGGTTTTCCCTGGTGTGCTGTAGCTCACCCTCAAGCTTCTTGACAGCATCACTCTTTTTTTTGTGCATCTGTTTTGTACTTGTCACCACCTTTTTTTCCTGCGGTGACCCTTTATCAAATATAACCATCATCAACCCACAACGGCCTGTTTGTAAATCGGGCAACGGTCTTACAATGAGGTCGATGGTAATGTAACCGCTGTTCTCTTTTACCTGTAGGTCTTTGACAATGACTTCCTGACGCTCGACTGTCATTTTACGGATGGCGCTTGTTAGCCCAGCTTTTAAGCCTGGCTTTGCCATCTTGAGGATATTAATGCTCGTCTCTCCCTCGGCAGGCTCAAGAAAGCGCCCAGCTCGACCATGGATATAAATGATGTTTGACGAGTCATCGATAATCACACAGGCAGGCATATCACTTTGAGAAAGAATCGCTTGCAGGAGCTTTACTGTATTGACACCCTTGGACGGTTCCAGCGGTTGCGTGGCTTCTTTCTGAGGTATCTGGACGATCTCTTCAGCAGGTGAAAAATCCAAGACCGAGTGAACAGCTCTCTTAGTCGGCTGGCGCTTGAATATTTTTAATTTTCTGTTCAGCGGAGTAAAAAGATCCGTGGCCTGACCAATGGTTTCCGACGAACCGAGAAAGAGCATACCGTCTGCTTTCAAACTGTAATGGAATAAAGGAAGTAATTTCTTCTGCAGCTCCGGACCGAAGTAAATAAGCATATTTCGACAGCACAGCAGGTCCAGTTTGGTAAAGGGTGGATCCTTGGTAACATTTTGCGAGGCAAAGACCACCATTTCACGGACATTTTTTTGACCCGGTAGTGATTTTCATCCTTGGTGAAAAATTTTTGCAGACGTTGCGGGGAAACATCGGCTGAGATCGCCGCTGGATACATTCCGACTCTGGCCACATTGATAGCGTTTTCATCAAGATCAGTGCCAAATATCTGTACAGTGAAATGACGACCCAGCGCCTCCATAACCTCTAAAAGAATAATGGCAATGGAATACGCCTCCTCACCGCTGCTGCAACCTGTCACCCAGATTCGGACCTGATAGTCGTCCGCCTTGTCCTTTAATAAAAGCGGTAAATATTGCTCTTTCAGCAAATCAAAGGCTTCGCTGTCCCTGAAGAAACTGGTAACACCGATCAGGAGTTCCCTAAAGAGAATGGATATTTCACTCTCGGAGTTCTGTAGATAGCGGATATATTCATCGATCTTGTCGATTTGATGAATATGCATTCTTCTTTCGATGCGGCGGTTGATGGTGTTCTTCTTATACAGTGAAAAATCATGGCCCGTGGCAGTTCGAATCAGAATAAAGATTTTCTGCAGTGCGCTCTGCATACTGCCATCGTCACTGACCGGACGCTCTTGCTTCCTGCCCTGGTGCTGGACATAATTGAGCAGCTGCTCCGGCATTTTACCTGGGGATAGAATATAGTCGACTAAACCGGTAGCAATGGCATTCATGGGCATACCGTCGTATTTAGCTGAGTCCGCATCCTGTACCATTACCATACCGCCTTCGCCCTTTACGGCCCTGATTCCAAGGGTACCGTCTGTGCCCGTGCCGGAGAGAATGATGCCCACAGCCCTGTCTTTCTGATCCAGGGCAAGAGAGCGTAGAAAACTGTCAATTGGCAGGTTGACTCCACGGGGTCTGTGCATTTCCATTAATTGCAGCGTACCATTGAGGATGGATAATTCTTTGTTGGGGGGGATAATAAAGACCTGGTTTGGAACAAGTGCCATGTTATCGGTGATCTGGGTGACCTTCATCTGTGTCTTTCTCTGAATAAGGTCTGGCAGGATACTGGTGTGGCTGGGATCAAGATGGGATATCAGGACAAAGGCGACACCGGAATCTTCTGGCATTGCTGTAAAAAACTCTTGAAACGCCTCCAGACCGCCTGCAGAAGCTCCTATGCCGACTACTGGAAATTGTGTTTTGCCTTCTGAAGGCTTGCTTGCTGGTTTCTTTTTTCTTGCTGTAACTTTTTGAGTTGTCCCTTTGCCTGACTTCTCTTTTTTTGTGGTCATTGCTGCGGCTCCAGGGTCTGTTTTTACAATTTAAACGGCTACGATTTCCAGGGTTTTCGCTTGGGGCTTAGTGAGCACATTTCAGAAGAATGGTAGCAGCTAGCTAAGCGTAGAAGCTTGCATTTTATAAAAAATGCCTCTTCTAATAATACGGTGAAAATTTATTAAAGACAAAGGAAAAAGAGGACCCCCGGAGCTAATTCTTCCTTCTGCCACTAATAAATCGGTATATCATGGTATTACGTGTTCGAGATGCAGAATTGGCTGAGTTTCATATGTAATTCGATAAATAATTGCATAGGGGAATTTCTGTAAAACGCATCGTCTGAATGGTGCCTGAAGTACTCGATAGCGGAAAGGTGCTTCGGAAATTGACTGAACAGCCGATTCTACGACATCCCGAAAACGACGTCCTAAACCGACTCGACATTCTTCGTAGTAGGAAATAGATTCAAGAACTCAGGTATGAATATCTATATCTGAAGCTGTTATAATAAAGGGAGTTGTATCGTGATTCTCAGGCCGCCTTCCTGAACATTTGTTGCTTCTATGCTTCCGCCATGCATTAAAACTGCTTGTCTGGCGATGGCTAGACCGATACCAGTTCCGCCACTATCGCGATCCCGTGATTCTGCTACTCGGAAGAATGGTGTGAAGATCTGCTCGAGTGAGTTTTCCGGAACGCCAGGACCATGGTCTGTAACGGTAATTATTACGGTTTCTTTACCCTCTAAGAGAGTGATATCGACACTGCTCCCATCTGCTGTGTAGCGCAGGCCGTTTCGAATCACATTTTCCAATGCACGCCCAAGCATCTCCATTGATCCGGCTACTGTGACCTCGTCAAGCGTCTGGACTGTTATGCTCCGGTTCTGGTGAGCCGCTTCAAAATTGGCATCGTGTACAATATTGCTGAGAAGCTCATGGAGTCTTACCGGTTCCTGCGGGGCATTATCCATATTACTTTCAAGTCTGGTCAGGAGCAGCAACTGATCAATGAGTTCACCGAGGCGTCCAGATTCTTTTTCAATGCGTGCAAGATAGGGCTCCGCTTCGCTGAATCGTTGTCTGGCCAGCTCAACTGCGAGATTTTGTCTCGTCAGGGGGGAACGTAGTTCATGAGAAACATCACGTAGCAAGCGCTTCTGAGAGTGGATAAGGGATTCTGTTTGTTCGGCCATGGTATTAAAGTCCCGTCCCAAGTCCGTCATTTCATCTTGTTTACGCTGGGTCAGCTCAACTCTGGCCGAGAAGTCTCCTTTGCTCATCTGTTGGGTTGCTTTACGCAGATCACGAATAGGCGCTGTAAGGGAGCGTGCCAACAGAAAACAACCGGCTCCGGCAATAAAGATCAGCACTATAAGCGGCAAGCCAATGCGATGGCGAAAGAAAAGAAGCCTTTTCCATCCGCTGTTTTTGTCACTGCTCCCAAAGAATTCAGGTCGTATTATTCTGGCTGTGGTTCCCACAAGAGTCAGGCCCTGATGGTCTTTGGCGATAAGAGGGAGGGCAACAATAATTTCGGTTTTCGACACCTTGTATTGAACACTACGGGATTGCCGGGAAGTTACGGCAAGCTCGGCAGCATCGGGTGGCAGCTCGCTATCGGGCATCCAACTATTACCTGCCTGTAATAAAAAGATTTGACTGTGATGCTGTTCTTCAACTTCCTGCAAATAGGAAATCAGGGCTTCTCTGCCGCTCTGTTCAAAAATCCTTGTCCCCGCGAGGCCTGTTACCGAAAGGGAGTGGGTAAGGGCTTGAACCTGATGGTGCACCACACGTTTTTTCAGCTCGCCATAGGGGCCAATCTGGGCCCAATAGGAAATCATTACCGTGGTAAAACTGGCCAGGAGAGTGATCAGAAGAAAGCTTAAGAAAATCTTACAAAAAAGGCTCCGCATGTTCATAAATCCTGGTTAGCCTGGGTGTATAAATACCCAATACTGCGTATTGTTTTAATCCGCTCTCTGTTTTCTAGCGTGTGGCCCAGCTTTTTGCGCAGGCTGCTGACATGGACATCAATGCTGCGGTCAAAGATCTCTAGCGTGCGGTTCAAAACCTTTTCTGTCAACTCCTCACGTGTCATCACTTGGCCTACTTTTTTTAACAATTCATGGAGGAGTGAAAATTCGGCGGCTGTCAGTTTGATATTTTTATTGTTTTGTTTCACACTTCTAGATCCAGTATCAAGAACGATGTCGTCGAGCTCAATTCGCAAAGGGCTGTCTGTCGGTTTCTGTTCTTCCGGTTGGGTTCGACGCCAGATGGCCTGAATTCGTGCGACAAGCTCACGAGGGTTAAAGGGCTTGGGCAGGTAGTCATCTGCTCCCATTTCAAGCCCGACAATACGATCGATATCTTCCCCCCTTGCCGTGAGCATCATTACCGGGATCTGTGATGATATTCTTAAGTGTCGCAGGAGTTCAAACCCTGTCATGCCGGGAAGCATCACATCAAGAACCACAAGACAGTGATCACCTGACAAAGCACGCTGCAGACCATCATGTGGCAGGTTTACCGTTTCCACGCTGAATCCTTCTGGTTCCAGGAATTCTACCAGCAGTTCACATAATTCTTTGTCATCATCAATGACTAAAATTTTTTTCATCTTGGGTCCTCTGAAGATCAACATCTTTAGGCATCTTCAGTAATAGTACTGCAGTTTTTATTATTTAGATAATAGCTTTACACAACTTTACACAACTTGACCGCAGCTTAACAGCAATCATTAAAAGTCTGCGTTACGGTATCAAAATCCAAGGTCGATTGTTTGGGTTTGGATTGATTCAAGGCATGATCGTTCTATTTAATTTGTGACACTTGTTTGAGGGAGTGCCACTGGAAAACTAACGTATTCTAAAAATTTTAACCGAGGAATAAACAATGAAGAAAATTATATTAGCAGCAGCAAGCCTGAGTGTACTTACTTTTCCGATACACTCGATGGCCAACGACGACTCTTTTTATCTGAAGGCAAACATTGGTGTCGGTATGACCCTGAATAGTGACATCGACAATCTTTTTAGTTCAGGAGATTCGGCTAAAATGACATTTGATAGCGGCTTTGTCGGTTCATTTGCTGCTGGTTATGATTTTGCAAATCCATTGCGTGTGGAGTTGGAGATTATAGGCCAAAAAAATGATCTTGATATTACATCATATAATAATCAGTACAGCAGCTTTAATGAGGGGGACCTGAAAACCCGATCCATTATGTTCAATGGCTTCTACGATATTGACACCGGTTCCGCATGGACACCATTTGCCGGTATTGGAATGGGCTGGGGCAGAGTTGTTATTAATGATCCCGGGTTTAACAGTTCCGATAGTGACGATGTGTTTGCATACCAACTTATTGGTGGTGTTTCCTATGCGTTCAATGAGCAATGGTCGCTGGATGGGCAGTACCGTTTTATGGGAAGTAGTGATGCCACGATTGATGACTCAGATTTTAATGTGAACAGCAATGATGTAATGCTTGGGCTGCGCTTTAACTTCTAAAATCTATTTTTATACTGATTACGTACGAAGCTCAGCCATCAAATATGCAAACTACGTAACAGTTTGAAGACGTATGTAATTGTAGGCGTTCGCCCCTGCGGACGATAGTATTCGAGACAACGTTATCCTCCTAATCGCCAGCAGGGGCTGGCTTCTACACACCTCTTGGAATACTGGCTGAGTTTTGTGAGTAGTCAAAATTATTATAGATGGTAGCT
>Ga0307988_1001493_pt1 | contig 13048 bp, 17 predicted proteins | sample EllFjometagen183_FD_203166 | JGI IMG/M metagenome (GOLD analysis project Ga0307988, IMG submission 203166) | Marine microbial communities from Ellis Fjord, Antarctic Ocean - #183 | ecosystem: Environmental > Aquatic > Marine > Unclassified | place: Southern Ocean | collected 2014-10-08 | reverse complement strand
ACCGAAAATATTACTGAAGAATTATTCAAATCAATAGTTATTTCTATCAGAAAAAAAAGCTCTAATGGATCGCATGTTGACATAGAAGATTTTTATGCAGCTGGATTTAAGCAAAGTGATAAAATATGTTATACTTGTCAATTGTATACGAAAGTCAAAATTAGAAATTTCAAAGAAGTACACCTAAATAATATCGTAACTATTGAAAGCTATATGTATAGTTTTTGGTACAGAAGATATAGAGATGATACTGTGGCAATCAGTAAAAGAATATTGAGGCTTGCGAAGCTTATTATAGGGGAAGAGAACAGAATGGGTATTCCTGGGGTCGGACCAAGATAACTGTTTAATATTAAAGAATATTGATGTTAATTTTGGCCTCAAAAGGGGCCAATAACCGCCTTTTGGGGGCCAAAAAGAGCGATATAGGAATAAAGAGAATAAAATGGCAAGAGCTAATAGACACTATATTCCGGGGCATGTCTGGCATTTAACACACCGTTGCCATAAAAAAGAATTCCTGCTCAAATTTGTGAAAGATCGTGACTGTTGGATGAGCTGGCTGTATAAAGCTAAAAAGAATTATGGTCTTATCATTTTGAATTACATGGCGACATCAAACCATACTCACCTATTGGTTTATGATAATGGGGGGGCCTGATGTTATACCCAAATCCATTCAACTATTGGCTGGAAGAACCGGGCAGGAATACAATCACAGAAAAAAGAGAAATGGGGCATTTTGGCAGGATCGTTATCATGCGACTGCGGTGGAAACCGGCGAGTATTTAAAAAGGTGTATGGTTTATATTGATTTGAATATGGTTCGAACTGGGATGATAAATCATCCCTCCCAGTGGAAGTGGTCTGGATATAATGAAATTCAAAAGCCAAGGCGAAAAAATATATTGATTGATTACGAAGCGGTAAGCGAATTGAGCGGTTTTGAATCTTTTGAGATATTTCAATCCGCGCATAAAAAATGGATTAACGATTCACTGGCCAATGATGGGGGCAAGCGTAAAAGCCATTGGACTGATAGCGTTGCCATTGGTAACCATGCCTTTGTAAAAGAAACTTTTTCACATTTGGGAGCGCAGGCAAAAGGACGCAGTATTGTTGGAATGGGGGATGTTTTTCAAATCCGCGAAGAAATAGAATCCTATAACGCTCTTTTTGGGGGTCAAAAGCGCGATATAGCCCCTAAAAACGCCTATGATTGGATGTGAAATTTAGAATTTACAGTGGGTTATCTTGGTCCGACCCCAGAGAATCCCCAAGGACACCATCGTTCTGTTATTTATTAAACCAGCTGAAATGATTGAAAAGTTAATATCCCATATTCATGACATCTTCATTGAAACAATTGAGCCGATTCGACACGGAAGAGCTTTTCCACGAAAACATAAAATCGGGCGCAGGAGGTTTTACCAGTGCTACAAACCTATTTGCTAAGTTAATGACATTGACTGTTTATCTATGGCGAGATGAGTCAAAAGTTGCTCGATTTTAAGCGCCCTTCTGTCAACTCATCTCGCGATTTCATATTATAAAGATGAATAAACCTCTGTATCCAATCACAATATGAACGTTCTTTGTGAACCCGACAGTGATGAAATCTCATGGAATCACGGACTTCATCCATGAGCTTTCGGTTTTTATTTTTTGCGCTTGACATATTTAAATGCGTCCTTGATAATATAGCCCAAATTTGAAAAAAATTATTTCATTCTCTAAAATTTAGAAAGAGCAAGGTTATGGGTGAAGGATGTTAAGAATTTTAACTTTACACCATGCAAATTATGTCTGTCTTGCCAAGACTGATTTGCCCTGATAATAAAGTTTTTTAACTATTATCAGGGTGAGATTGCTTTGGTAATCGTTGTTTTTAGCAATTATCAAAGCAAATTTGCCTGATAATAAATGGTTATTGTGTTAAGGATAATTAAATAATATGAGCGATAATAATTACATAAATGGCATATCTTCAACAGGCTTTGGTCTTGAATTTTCAGTATCTAAGATATTAATTGAGAATGGTTGGACTGTAATTAATAACAAATATTACATTGATGATGTGCAGGGATCAGCACGCGAGATTGATATATTAGCCTACAGAGTAACGTTGAAAAACGGCATCCAAATTTATACTGTTCTGATTATCAGCTGCAAAAAAAGCAATGATAATGCGTGGGCATTGCTATCTAAAGAAATAGACTATAATGATCCTAACATTGATTGGAATCCTGTTACTCTTTGGTCAAATCAAAAAATATTAAAATTCATTATTGAAAATTATGACTGGAAAAAGAAATATGTGAATTCTTCTAAAGATTTATATAGCCAACTTTTTTCACCACAAAAACACATTTTTGCATTCCAAGAACTAAAAAAAAACACTGGAAAACCACAAAACGATAAAGCCATATTTAATTCCGTAGTTTCGTCCATGAAATCACAAAACTACGAGATTGGATCATTAAATCAAAGAAAAAAAGAAGAGTCTCTTTACAACTTTAATTTAATATCAGTGGTTGATGCACCATTGTTGCGAATGAATTACATTGATGGTGATCCAAGTGTCAAACAAATTAACTCGGATATATATGTGGGTAGCTACATTATAAACAGGCAAGAAACATTATCGAGAGTGCATTTTATAAAATTTGATGCTTTCGACTCATCTCTTTCAATTTATAATAAGCTCCACTCGCACAATATTAATCAGGCCTCCGAAATATATGAATCTTACTTTAAGGACTGTCTGAAAGATCAAAAGAAGGTCAAAATATTTTTAAAAGATTTTAGCCGAGAACTCAGATGGGACATATACGAAACAATTAAGGGGCTCAGAGATGATAAAAGCATTAAGGAGGTTATTGGCATACATTGGGATGAAAAAAAAGATTGTGTAGCAATAACTATTGACGATGTTTGGGAAGAAGATGAGGTAAAAGCTCTTAATGAAAACATCAAGGTTAATGCTGGAGTGAAATCAACATTTAAGAAAATATTTAGATATGATGGCGATTTTTATTTTGATGACTGTATTCCTTTCTAAGTGATAATAAATGCATAACCACCACATGCACTTGATTCGCAGGTCTGGCGCCCTGCTCTCAAGTGATGTAAAAAATTATATCCACAACAATTCCGGATCCTTAAAATGACATCGTTTACCATAATTTAACAAAAAACTTTTATTTTTTTCAACTGTACCTGATTAAATATAAGGAGTTATCATGAAGAAGAACACAAATTATTCAATTGATTGTTTTTTAACTTTCATCTTTTTCTTTTTGCTGATGACCTGCAATTATTGTGCAGCACAAGGGGAGGAAGAAGAAAATGTGTTCCAAAAAGTTCAGTGGCAGTATGGTCCGTCTATAGCTGAAATTGATGAATGGGCTGAAATTCAAGTACCCGAAGGTTATGTCTTTGCAAATGGTTCTGACACTCGAATGCTAATGGAATCAATGGGCAATCCAGCTTCAAATAGAGAGGTTGGTTTTTTTGCCCCAGATACCCTTGAGTGGTTCGTTGTTTTTGAATTTGATAAAGTAGGTTATATAAGAGATGATGAAAAAAATAATCTTGATGCTGAGGCTATATTAAGTTCAATACGCAAAGGCACAGAAAAAAGTAATAAAATTCGGAAAGAAAAAGGATTTACCGAGCTTAATATCGTGGGCTGGGAAGTCAAACCTCTTTATAATGAAACCACACACAATCTTGAATGGGCTATCCGTGCGCAGGATGACAACGGAGCTATAATTCTTAATCATAATACAAGGCTATTGGGAAGACGGGGAGTCATGAGAGTTACTTTAGTTGTTGATCCACAAAAATTAAGCTCCGTTTTGCAATCTTACCGAACCCAATTAAATGAATTTTCATTTAAATCAGGACAAGACTATGCCGCATTCATAAAGGGTGATAAAATTGCAAGCTATGGTTTAACTGCCTTAGTTGCAGGTGGCGCTGGCGTTGCTGCAGCAAAATTTGGATTATTTAAGATACTTGCAAAATTTGGGAAAGTGATTTTTATTGGAATCTTGGCGTTTATAGGAGCTTTTTGGAAAAAAATAAAAAGTATATTTTCTTAAAATTAAAGAATCGAAAAAATGCCGAAAAAGCAAAAACTATCCAATTTCAAAAAAAACTATGACAGACAAACCATAGTGCTTTTGTTCAAATGATATATCTATTGAAAGTATTGTTCCCTTACGTTGTATTATTTTATCTAATCGACTGCTTTGTCTATGTGAAAAAATTCCAAGTAATTTTTTATTCACATTTCGGGTGGAAACATAAAATTAAAAAGGCAGGGATTAGATTTATTGGATTCTCTCCTTTTTGCAAAATTTATAGTTCTACAAATTTTCCATTTTTTGTTACTGAAGAAGGAATTTATTTGTGGAATAAAGATCCCATTGATAAATATGATTTATATGAACAAAAGAACTTTGATTTAGTATTATTTGATGAAATAAACAACATTGAATGTGATGGTGAAACTCTAATAATAAATCACACTAAAAAAATTCATTTAAGCTCAACAGATATTTCAAATTACTTTGTAGAAAAACTTGAAGCACTAAGAAAGTGCCAATCAAGATCGAGAAAGAAATTGTATGAAAAATTTTTTAAAAAATCAGAAGCTATAAAACAGATTCAGAGCCGTGATCATTCTTTATTATTTTTGATACAATTTTTAGGCATGATTTTGTTTATTTATACTTTTATTTTCTTGCCGTTTTCTTTATATGTCAGCAACTTAACCATAGGGATAAATATTATCATTTTCAATATTATTTCCATATATTTATTGATTATAGGATTGTCTCTTTTTGCACATAAAAGAATATATAAAAATAACGAAAAATTTTACCTTTTTCTTTTCTCTTTGCTCTTGTCTCCTGTAAGCTCTATTCATGCATTACATGCTATCACAAAAGATATAGCTTTAAATCCTGATTGGATAATTCAATCTGCAGATTTGCTTTCTTCTGATATGCTAAAAAAAATTTTAATCAAAGAAATAAAAAGAGTTCATCTATCAAAAGGGAAAAGTTCTGGTGAGAAGCTAATTCCATTTTTACAATTTAAAGAGAGTCAATATTTCCAGCTTCTCAAAAAGACCGGTTTAACTCAAGACGAAGTCTTTGCAAAACCTAATAAAAAAGATCTAACGGCCTTCAGCTATTGTCCTTTTTGTGAAACCGATTTTCTAAAAGGAGTAAATACTTGCCCTGACTGTAACCTTGACTTGTTAGACTATGATGATTCTATGAACAAACAAAATGAAATCACAACCCCCTAATATTTCAGAAAAATTGATATAACCCTAAGATTGACACGACTTTGAATCCTTTAAAAAATATAAATGGGCTGAAAGGTCGTTCTCAATCCATTGTTCAAGAAGCCCGGTGTGGTTATTCTGTATTTGTATATATGGGTATTGCTTCGACATGCTCAGTGGCGAGAATGCCACGGAGTGCGATAATTCCGTGGCCATTTGGAATGATTAAAGCTACAAACGTTAAAATTAACCGAAGATTCAAAGGCAGAGCGATTTATAATCAAACTATTGAAGCCTGATTATCAGTGTGCGGACGCAGATATCCCGTGCCGTTTGAATCGTTGATTTCGGCCAATGAAAGCGCTGTTGAAAATTCAGTCTTGGATTATAAAATTTAGTCCCGGATCACCCTGATCGTATCGGAATGACCCTGAATGGCAATACTAAGGAAGGGTAGTCTTGGGGTCGGACCAAGTTAACTGATTAATATCAGCCCTTTCAAGGTTGTGCTATATGATCACTTAATAATTACCTATATTATTGTATTAATTCATATTTTATCAATTTTGGAGTATTTCTGGGGTCGGACCAAGCTAACCGTTTAATATTAAAGAATATTGATGTTAATTTTGGCCTCAAAAGGGCCAATAACCGCCTTTTGGGGCCCAAAAAGGGCGATATAGGAATAGAGAGAATAAAATGGCAAGAGCTAATAGACACTATATTCCGGGGTACGCTTGCATTTAAGGCGCCGTTGCCATAAAAAAGAATTCCTGCTCAAATTTGTGAAAGATCGTGACTGTTGGATGAGCTGGCTGTATAAAGCTAAAAAGAATTATGGTCTTATCATTTTGAATTACATGGCGACATCAAACCATACTCACCTATTGGTTTATGATAATGGGGGGCCTGATGTTATACCCCAATCAATTCAGTTATTGGCTGGAAGAACCGGGCAGGAATACAATCACAGAAAAAAGAGAAATGGGGCATTTTGGCAGGATCGTTATCATGCGACTGCGGTGGAAACCGGTGAGTATTTAAAAAGGTGTCTGGTTTATATTGATTTGAATATGGTTCGAACTGGCATGATAAATCATCCCTCCCAGTGGAAGTGGTCTGGATATAATGAAATTCAAAAGCCAAGGCGAAAAAATATATTGATTGATTACGAAGCGCTAAGCGAATTGAGCGGTTTTGAATCTTTTGAGATATTTCAATCCGCGCATAAAAAATGGATTAACGATTCGCTGGCCAATGATGGGGGCAAGCGTAAACGCCATTGGACTTAAGAGCGTTGCCATTGGTAACCATGCCTTTGTAAAAAAAACTTTTTCACATTTGGGAGCGCAGGCAAAAGGACGCAAGATTATTGGAATGGGGGATGCTTTTCAAATCCGCGAAGAAATAGAATCCTATAACGCTCTTTTTGGGGGTCAAAAGGGCGATATAGCCCCTAAAAACGCCTATGATTGGATGTAAAATTTAGAATTTACAGTGGGTTATCTTGGTCCGACCCCAGAGAATGCCTCCGCCGAGTTTTTATAACGCAGTCAAGAAGGATGAATTGGCCCTCAAAATGTAAAGTTATTTTTGAGGGAGCCCTTAGGGGCGACAGCTGATATTCAGGTAAAACTGTGACAGAATGCATATATCCCCCTTATCAATGGCATTCGGGGCTTAGAATAGCGCCATCGTTGAGGTTTTGTCAATCGTTGCCCCGGCAACAGGCGGGGTATTTTATGGCGCTGGCTTTATGGGGGAGGACCAATAAACTCCGATAAACTTCATGGCGTCGTAAAAAATCCGATCTACTTGTATCGCCTCACTCTCAAAAAACCACTACGCCTTGTGTATCGAATTTTTTACAACGCTGTCCCGTGACTTTTTACGAGTTTATCAAGATTGGATTGCCAATGATCAATGTTTATGATACTCGAATACGAAAGCGGCATAAATAAAAACGCTATTTTTTTACGAGGCGGCGATATGGAAATCAAGATGAACGCAATCGAAATGACAGGAACAATTGATAAACATAACCAGTTAAAGCTGGACGGCGCCCTTCCGTTTTTGGGCCCCAAACGGGTGAAAGTGATTGTGCTGTCGCCCATTGACGATGAAATAGATGAAGATTCATGGCTGAAAGCGGCGTCCCGGAACCCTGCCTTTTCATTTCTTGACGATCCCGAAGAAGACATTTATTCCATAACCGACGGGCGGTCTTTCCATGACGAAATATAAAGTGGTCCTCATCCCATTTCCATTTGATGATTTGTCCGGCAAAAAAGTTCGCCCGGCGGTATGCCTGACTGAACCGACTGGCCAATATCAACATGTGGTCTTGGCCTTTATTACCAGCAAACTTCCCAAAGAACTTCTGGAAACCGATGTCGTGATGGCATCTGATGAAGAAGATTTTGAAGTGTCAGGCCTGCGGGTTTCATCAACGCTGCGTTTGCATCGCATGATGACAGCGACTATTAAGATTGTTCAACGAGAATTGGGGCAATTGTCTGAAATAAAGAAAAAAACCGTACAGAAAAAATTGAAAAATCTATTCGATTTGAAGTAAAAGCATTGGCATGACTGGTCTCTTCCTAACATTTAAATAATGTCACTCTTTTATTGGTGACGCCCATTTTTTTTTGGGGGTTTCTCTCCGATTTTTGAATATTTCCAGGAACGTTTTTCGAAACATAGTGGAATTTCTGGGGTCGGACCAAGCTAACTGTTTAATATTAAATAATATTAATGTTGATTTTGGCCTCAAAAGGGGCCGGTTTTAATCGGCGCTTTCGGTCCGACCCCAGAGAATCATCCCTTGTAAGGAATTAGGCGCTTTTTTCGGTGGCGTAAGCGGCGCATTGATCACCATCATGAACAATCGGATTGCGAAGGAGGCAACAGGGAATCGACGCTTAAAGCATCAGATAGGAAGGGTTGAACATCGAATATTTAATATTTAAGATGTGCCCCCCTTTCGCTTTTAATCGTTGAGGTTTTGTCAATCGTTGGCCCGACAACAGGCGGGGTATTTTATGGCGCTGGCTTTATGGGGGTGGACCAATAAACTTCGATAAACTTGGGACCCCTATAATGCCAAGGTATTCATCGCCTGATTCTACGTTGATGGAGCCACCTGTTTATCTATGGCGAGATGAGTCAAAAGTTCTTCAATTTTAAGCTCCCCTTCTGTCAACTCATCTCACGATTTCATATTATAAAAATGAATAAACCTCTGTATCCAATCGCAATATGAATGTTCCATGTGAACCGGACAGTGATGAAATTCCAGGAACTCACGGACTTCATCCATGAGCTTTTGGTTTTTATTTTTTGCGCTTGACATATTTAAATGCGTCCTTGATAATATAGGCCAAATTTGAAAAAATTTATTTCATTCTTTAAAATTTAGAAAGAGTACGGTTATGGGTGAAGGGTGTTAAGAATTTTAACTTTACATCAGACAAATTGTGTCTGTCTTGCCAAGACTGATTTGCCCTGATAATAGATGGTTATGTGAAGGGGTGACAAATGCAACGAATTCAAAAATTAATATTCTGTGCTTTACTTTTGATGAATTTTTCTTCGTGTGTTGGAATTGGTGATCATTTTGGAACACCAAAAGCATTTGTTTTCATCGGATTGTGTTTAGTTGGCGCTGTAATGAGTTTGGGTTCCATAATAAGAATGATATTCAAGGGATTAGAACCCGGTGTGATTATTTTTTTTATAATTGGCGCTATATTATTTCTTATTGGCTGAAAGTATTTGATCCAAAAGTCAGGAGAAAAACATTATTACATTAACGAGATTATACAACAATGAGTCCCACTGTTCTTAGAGAAGCTGGTTATCGTTTCTTCTTTTTTTCAAGAGAAGAAACAAAAATCCATGTGCATGTTTATTGCAGTGATGGTGAAGCTAAATTTTGGATTGAACCTGAAATTGAGCTGGCGCACAATTTTGGTTTATCAAAAAAACAGCTAAAATTATCCGCAAAGATTATTGAGGAGCATAAAAATGAAATCAAAACAGCATGGCAGGATTCCTTCAGAAGTTGAAATTACAAACATATCATCACATGGGATATGGCTTCTTGTAAGAAATCAGGAACTATTTATGTCTTATGAGGATTTTCCATGGTTTAAAGATGTCTCTGTAGGATCAATTATAAATGTTCAGGAACCATACCCTCACCACTTCTACTGGCCGGATTTAGAGATTGATTTAAGTAAAGAAATAATTGAGTATCCTGAAAAATTCCCTATGAAAGCCAAGATATTATCACATAACGAATAAGGTTAGATTGTGTGAGCGAAGCGAACCACAATCTGAAGCGTTTGTTGGACAAGCCCGGTCCTGTTAGATAGAAAATATCTTTTTGGGATATGATGGCCAAATCGGGCGGGTGGGAGGCAGAGATTCTTCCGTTTCCCAAAAAATGATCTTTGAAATAGATTTTTTTGGTAAAACAATCTGTCAGAGGCAGAAAATACTGTTTTTTGAGCGCAGGTATTCATTGCCGCGAGAGTCGTTTTTTTTTAACGTTCAGCAATGTTGTTTTTAGGGTTGCATAACAGATTCTCCTTCGCAAGGCGCAGGCCCATGCTATAAATGGTAAAAAAAAAGACTCTATAGCACTCAATACAATGGTTGCGAAAAAAAGCGGATTGAGTTGTTCAACGGTTAAAATATCTGGAATCCTGGTTGCCTTGGGCGGTTTTATCAGAGGGATATCATCCCAGGTTTTGTTCAGGACTTTGGTGTAGAAAAATTTCAGGCCATACAGGTCAAGCTTGACCGTGCTTCAGGAATGAGAAGTCAGGAGTTCATTGAAATAGTCAAGTAGCTGGTCAGGCGAAAGATTTTCAATCTGGCTAATCGAAGTGGTTTCCGATACGCCTGATCGCCCTTGAATAGGCAGCAATAGTCTTCGGCTGAAATCCATTGAATTTCAGACACTTCAGGCGCTTTTGGTAATACTTGTTGAATTGCGGATCAGTTGGCATGTTGACGTTCATTGTAACCTCCTTTTTTAAATAATTGACATGAAAGGTAAATGCTCTTGCTTTCCCGTTTCATTTTTATTACTAAAAGCAGGATGTGACAATATTTTATAATGAAAAAAAATTATTAACCGGGTGACCTGCCGCGTAGCGGCTTCGTCCAACAATTTGCTGAACACCGACTAAAAAAGCTGTGCTTTACATGCAGTATGCGTAAATAGACGAAAAACCAGAGCAAAAAATCAAAGTGAAAAATCACACGACGCATTTTTCTACAACGCCATCATTTTTTTTCATGAACAGGTATATTATGAGTGAATACTCCTTTCTTTTAACAATTGGCGCGGTCTTCATGCTTGGTTCTATGAGTCCTGGACCCAGTTTTATTTTAGTTGCAAAAACAGCGGTGGGCAAGTCGCGACAAGAGGGCTTTGGCGTGGCGGTTGGCTTAGGGTTGGGAGCCGTATTTTTTACGCTCATGGCAATCTTTGGACTCTATGCGATTTTGGAAGCCGTTCCTTTTCTGTATGGATTTTTAAAGCTTTGCGGGGGATTTTATCTCCTCTGTTTGGCTTTTAAAATGTGGAAACATGCGAATGAGCCATTAGATGTAGAAATATCAATAGAAGTGAAACCGAAAAGTTTTTTCAAAGCGACTCTTTTTGGTTTGATAACGCAATTAAGCAACCCTAAAACAGCGATCATCATTGGCAGCATCTTTGCCGCCCTGTTGCCGGAACATGTCCCTGCCTTTGGAGAACTTTTTTTGTGCCTTCTCGCTTTTGTGGCTGATCTAATTTGGTATTCCCTGGTAGTCGCGCTTCTCTCAACAAACAAAGCGCAAAAGGTCTATTTGCAATTTAAAAAACACATTGATCGTGTGGCGGGAAGCGCGTTGGGGGCTTTGGGCTTGAAATTAGCGATTGATCAGTCGTAGCAAAGGGCGCGCCGGTTATTTTAAGCGTTTCGACCACATCTTGGTTTGCATGACGCGCAAATCATTTTGGGATTTCCAAACACACATAAATAAAGGAAAATAATGCCTGAGCAATGGGTTGAACAGATGAAAAATCAAGTGAATACACTTGAAGGTCTTGAAACGTACATCAATGTCTCCGATGATGAACGGCAGGCCATAGAGATTTTAAAAACCAGATGGGGGACAACGCCCTATTTTGCCTCGTTGATGGATAAGGATGACCCAAATTGCCCGATCCGAAAACAGATGATTCCATCTTTGAAAGAGCAAATTAACGAATACGGGATGGAAAAATACTTGGTCTGGAAAGAGAATAGGGCCACCGAAGAAATCCGCCCTGATAGCATTGCCCGTCAGTATCAGGATCGTGTCGCATTTACCGTTGTGCAAGTTTGTGGTATTTATTGTCGCCACTGTTTCCGAAAGGAACTGGTTGTTGACCAGGATTTGGAACTTAATTTTGATGTGGAGGAAGGCCTGGCTTGGATCGCGGAACACCCTGAGGTTCGCGACGTATTAATTACTGGCGGTGATCCATTGCTTTTATCAGACGAGAAACTTGGATACCTGATTGCCAAACTTCGCGAAATGCCACACATCGAAATGATCAGGATTGGCTCCCGGCTGCCAATCGTCCTCCCCCATCGCATTACAGAAGGATTAAAAAAAGCGATCGGAGGCTTCCATGACATTCCAGTTTGGATAAATACACAGTGCAACCACCCGAAAGAAATAACCGAAAAAACAGCAAACGCCGTTTACGAGCTGATGAGTTGCGGCATCAATGTGGGAAATCAGGCTGTGTTGCTGAAGGGAATCAATGATGATGTGGACACATTCAAAGAATTGCATCAAAAATTGCTACGCGTTCGCATCCGACCTTACTATGTTTTTTATTGTGAACCGGCTCCGGGAATCGACCATTTCCGCACTCCTGTGGAAAAAGGAGCCGAATTGATTCGTGACGCATTGCGTGGTCATACCACCGGCCTGGCACAACCGATATACGCGCTGGCGACAAACATCGGCAAGCTCCCTTTAATGCCAGACTATTACATTGTTGATAAAAATGAAAAAGAATACACCGCGCGAAATTATAAAGGAGAGATCACGAAAATTCTTAACATGCCTGAATAGAGGCTGGTTTTAAAGCCCTCCGGAGAGGCCGGGGTCTCCAGAATCTCCAGGGCCGCTGGCAAAAAATCCAGCTCATCGGATTTTCGTTTTATTTGAATTCTTTTCCTGTCATCGGACCACGCGGCCCTCACCGCCAAAAGCCTGTGGCCGATAATAATCACCGTCCGGTTTTTGCAGATCATCCCCATATTGTCTTGAATCACGCGCTCGGGTTCATAGTCCAACGCGCGGGTGGCTTCATCGAAAATCAAAATTCGCGGGTTGACGGCCAGCGCCCGGGCAATGGCCATGCGCTGCCGTTGCCCGAGGGTGAAAATATTTTTGGCTCGGTCCGTTGAAAAAATGGGTCCGTTGAAAAACAGACTCCCCATTTATGGCGAATCATTTTTCAACACACCCATAGGGTCACGATTTCCAATTGGCCGCGATGACCGGTTGCAGGTCATCCGGCAAATCACTGATTTGTGAATGGACAATCCCGGTTCCATCGGCGCTGAACCGCGCCATGGCCTCAACCAAATTCTGAACATCGGACGCCATTAAAAAAGAGCCGGACGACGCCTCGAACCGATCCACCTGAAACGCCTCTCCCGAATACCAGTTTTTTATGCTCACGCC
>Ga0307988_1001492_pt1 | contig 13052 bp, 7 predicted proteins | sample EllFjometagen183_FD_203166 | JGI IMG/M metagenome (GOLD analysis project Ga0307988, IMG submission 203166) | Marine microbial communities from Ellis Fjord, Antarctic Ocean - #183 | ecosystem: Environmental > Aquatic > Marine > Unclassified | place: Southern Ocean | collected 2014-10-08 | reverse complement strand
TTTAATAGTTATTAGAATGTAACTTTTATTCCAACTGAATATGTACGCTGGAAATAGTACTCCTGAGTATTTGTACTTAACTGTTCAGGATCGAGAGGAGCATGTATTTTTGTATATTCCCAAAGGTTCAAACCTGAAAGATAAATCTGTGCCCTACTCATACCTGCTTTTTTAACTAGCTCCGAAGGAAGATTATAATTCAAGGTTAAACTTTTCAAACGAATATATGCAGCATTCTGTATATAACGCGATTGATACTGAATGTTCTTTTTATCGCTGGTTGATTGGTGTGGCGCCGCGAAATAAGCATCCGGATTATCAGGGCTCCAGGTTTCAGTAAGATAGAAATTTTCGATATGCCCTGCATTAAACGGGAAAAATGCCTGCCAGTTTCCATTGCTGGGGCGGTGATCCCTGAATAATCCCTGAGCAAACAAGTTCAAAGTCCAGTTTTTATATTGAATATCAGGATTAATACCAAACGAATACCTTGCAGTACTATTACCAATAACCTGACGGTCACCCGGATCATCAAGTGTATTACTTCCTGAATTAATTACACCATCACCATTTAAATCTTTGTACATAATATCACCAGCTTGCCATCCAGCACCAAGAGGAGATTGGTCGGCATGTGCAGCAACTTCTGCATCAGTCTGGAAAATACCTTCTGTTACATATCCCCAAATTTCGCCCATTTGTTGACCAATATAATATTCAGAAAGTGCTCCGGTTGGATTATCATAATCAATTATTTCAGCCTGGTTATCCGCCAATGCAATTTGAAGGCTATAATGCCAGTCTTGTCCGATATTATCGCGCCAGTTCAATGCCAGTTCCCAACCTTTAGTCCTAAGGTCGGCCGCATTTGATTGTGGTGCAGAAGTTCCCAGTATTGAAGGATATTCAACATCCATTAACATGTCTTTTGTATCACGGTGGTAATAATCGAAAGAAACATCTAACCTTTGATTAAGCGTTGTAATATCCACACCAATATTTTTAGTTGCTACAGTTTCCCATGTTAAAGTAGGGCTTACCAAACCTGATGCTGAAACATAAGGAATGCGACCACTTCCATTCATCATATACGATGACATTCCGGAACCCATAGTTGAAATGTATGGATAATAGTTGCTTCCCAATAATTGGTTACCTAACTCACCATATGATGCACGAATTTTTAAGTTGTCTAACCAATCACTTGCAGTTCCCATAAAGGATTCGTTTGATACTCTCCAACCTACAGAAAGTGATGGAAAAAATCCAAAACGATCTGATTTTGGAAAACGTGATGTACCATCGTAACGTCCATTTGCTTCTATCAAATATTTGTCTTGAAAGATATAATTTAAACGATAAAATACTCCACGCAACGCAACATGAGATCTACTACCATATACCTGTTGTGTTCCGGTAGTTGCGCTTATGTCGGTAATCAAAGGTGTAATTAAAGTACTATTTTGTGCCCCTATATAAGTATTTAATCCCCATTCCTGATTAAATCCAACCATAGCTTTTACATAATGACCTGTAAATTGATCTAAGGTATATTCAGCGTATGCATTCATTACGTAACTTTGGTTATAATCTGAATAGTTTCTAATCCAATCGTTTCCACTAAAACCATTTTCAAAATAAAGATTGTTTAGATCAGAAGTATTTGCAACCCCAACAATCTTACTGGCTACATCATGACGTTCTCTGTGATAAGTATGGTAGGAAAAATCGCCTCTAAACTTTAAACCCGTCATAGGAGTAATAGTAATCCCTTGTTTTAAATACAGGTCTTGTTTTGTTTCTGTGTCTCGTCCACCATCTTCAAGATAAGGTAAAAAGTTGAGGTCATCGAGCCAATACTCACCAATATAAGGAAGGAAGTCATCATGGTCACCTTGTTCCAGATAATACGGAAGATCGGGGAAGGTCACTTTTGTATGAGGAGCTACCCTTGCTACGGTATTAATGTTTACATCCCAGTTGTAAAAGTGAGGCTTGTCGTTATGTTCTGCATTAAAAGTTATTTGTTCATCTAAACTCAACCAATCGTTAATTTTAAAATCGGCTTTCATTAGGATATTGTACCTGTTGTATTGCTCATTTTTTGTGTCACTTTTCATCCAGCCATCTTTTTTAAGCCATCCAAGCGATACATAAAATGAAGCCAGGTCGGTGGCCCCGGAAATAGACATATCGTACTTTTGTTTTGGACCAAAATCGCGGATCGACATACTCTTATAATCGGTATAAGCATAGTGACGTAATGAACCATCAACAACATTCCATTCGTTTTCGAGAGTTGGATTTTCTTTATAAGCTAAAAATCCTGCCAGATAATCGTCGTCGTACCTCGGAGCACCATTAGTTCTAACGGTTGCTAAATTCCATGCAACTGCCGCATCGTAAGGATCGATAACTGGATCAATTAATGCTATTGGCACTTCAGCAGATTGCTCTGTACCCAAAGTAACGGTAATTTTGCCCTTTTTCCCTCTTTTGGTTTCAACCAAAATAACACCAAACGCAGCCCTTGAACCGTAAATTGCTGCTGCTGCTGCATCTTTCAATACAGTAATACTTTGAATGTCATTCGGATTCAATTTATCCATGTTCATTGGTACACCATCAACTAAAACGAGCGGGCTACCACCGTTAATTGATTCGTAACCACGAACATTTAAGTCTGCACTTCTGGTCGGGTCACCATTCCTGATTGTTATGTTCAGGTTAGGAATCACCCCTTGCATACCCTGACCAACTGATGAAATTGGACGGTTTTCAAGTCGTTCAGCAGTTACCATTGCAATAGAACCGGTTAGGTTTACCTTTTTCTGTGTTCCATAACCAATGGTAACAACTTCTTCCAGCCCAATTGATAAAGTTGCCATTGTGACATTAATTGCTGTTTGGGTTCCAACCACCATCTCCTGTGTTTCCATTCCAATGAACGAAAATACAAGAACAGCATTATTGCTCACATTGGAGAGCGAGAAGTCTCCATCAATTCCGGTAACTGTCCCCATGGTTGTACCTTTAATAATAATAGATACACCAGGTAGGGGCAGTCCCCCATCATCTTTTATCGTACCAGTAACTGTTTTTTGTGCATATGCACCAACACTAACTGCAACGAAAAAGAAACATAGCATTAAAAAGCTAAGTGCTTTTTTAATTCCATTTTTGTTTTTCATAAAAATAGTTTTAGTTAATAATAAAATGTAATTCAAAAATTAAATCTAATAGGATCTTGTCCTGTTATAATATATGTTAATATCATTTCATTTTCAGAAACCATAAAAGGAATCTTCCCTTACACAGGGAAGACCCCAGTACTAAATAACTAACATAAACTATGTGGAAAGTTGGTAATAAAATTTGTTAAAATTCATAAGTTAATTAGTTAAGTATAGAGCTTTTTGCAATCGATTGCATAAAATTATAAAAAATACTACTATTATAAAAATGCTTTAGAACATATTGCTAAATTTACAATAAGGCTAAATAGCTGTTTTATGCACATTAAGATTTTATACTGTTTGAACATTTTTTACATATTAAAAAAAAAATCAAAAGTTTAAAGCAATTAGCTACAACCCTTACAAACAGGGTTATAGCTATTCAACACTTCGTTAGAATTAGTCAATAGCCAATCGAGCCTGCCTCCAGACACCGATGTTCACTCTCCAAAACGCTGCGATGGGAACTAATAAATGAAAAAATAATTCAATTTTTTTATTTTCGTAAAAAATAATCAGTCAAAATTACATTACCATCAAACAGTAACTTCCACGTGTGTATTTGTATCAAGCATAGTATTTATAATTAATCATAGAATCAGTCTAATTAATTTTACCTCTTGATTTTATTGTTCGTATAGGGTTTTTTAAGAACCGGGTCGGTTTTTGTTTTTTGCGGGTTTTTGTTTCTTAAAGAAATACGTTTTAAGACTTTGTGTTTCTGTATCATTAGTGAGAGAAAGATGCAAATATCGAAACAGATTGCTTTACAGCGCTCGCAATGACCTTAATGACAGTTTATTGGGAGTTGGACACAGCGATGTAATCTCTAAATTTTTATCGGGCACCAATATTTTTGTATAAAATTTTTCATTTACTTTTCACAATAAAAAGACATACAAAATTATACCGTTTTAAATAAATTATCGGTTCCTAATTCTTCAAATTTTATAAAGTTCAACCTGCACTTTCATTCTTATAGTTTAGTTACAGTAGCAATTCTAAGTTAAAAAGTGAAAATCGATAAAAACAGACATACAAATACGAGAACTTGTGTAATTGTCTAAAACTTTCAAAAACAAAATAAAACGTCTAACCTATTGACTTTCTGGCATTTATTTTGTAATTTACAATAACTTTTATTTGTTAACATATTAATTAAAAACCAAATAATCATGGCAAAAAAGAAATTAAAAATTGACTTTATCGTTAACATGGAAGACAATTCTGTATTTAACGACATTGAAAAAATTAATGTCGAAACAGGGGTGTTTTATGAAGAAACAAGAAAGTATTTAAATAAAATAACCGGTCTTTCAGATCTTGAAGTGCTTGGATTTGAAGATATGACATTAGCTTCGTTTAAAAGTGTTGATCAGGATTTAGATGCAGTGGAGTAATGGTTTTTAAAAATCATTCACTTACTTATTTACTAATACTTTTCCCTTATCATTAATTTTTTTGCCATCTCGCAAAATATTGATATCGTATTAATTCCTCCCGAAATAAATCCAATTTTTTCAAGAGAGAAAAAATTTATGCCACTTGGCCTTTTGGCTCTAACGGCTAGTTTGCGGGAAACCGGTTTTACTGTAGAAATTTATAAGCCGAAAATAAGACTTTTAAAATTAAACGATTTTAGAAATACCACAAAAGATATATTAAAAACAAATCCAAAGTTTGTTGGTTTCTCAACATGGTGTAACTCATTTTCTGCTTCTCTTTTAATTGCTGAACAAATCAAACATTCTAATCCAAAAGTTCCAATTATTTTCGGTGGTCCGCAAGCATCAATTCTTACAAAAAATATATTAACTGAATTTATATTTGTTGATTTTATTTTGTCGGGAGAAGCAGACCACTCCCTTCCTCAGCTTTTACATGAACTTAAACAAAAGAAAAGGAATTTTTCACAAGTTCAGGGATTGTACCACAGAAATAGGCAGGGTGAAATAATACAAAACGAATTACAAAACACAGTAACAGATCTTAATAAATTGCCAGTTCCTGCATACGAATTGGTTCCAAAAGCAGATGTATTAAAACTGGATGTGGGCCGGGGTTGTCCGTTTAAATGTACGTATTGTACAACCAATAGTTTTTTTTCAAAAAAATACAGAACAAAATCGGCGGAAAGAATAATCAGGGAAATGGAAGCTGCATATGAAAAATCTAAAATTACATCTTTCAGTTTTGCTCATGATTTGTTCACATTTAACAACAAATTTGTAATCGATTTTTGCTCGAAACTCACCGAGCATAATGAAATAAAAAAACGAAATTATAAATGGACTTGTTCTGCCCGGATAGATTGTGTTTCGGAAGAATTAATTGGTCAAATGAAATCTGCCGGATGCGAATCCATATTTTTCGGAATAGAGTCGGGTTCGAAGAAAATTCAAAAAAATATTAAAAAGAATCTGAGTTTCAAAAACATACGTAAAATTGCGAACAAATGCATGCAAGTAAATTTGAAAATATATGCATCGTTTATTTTAGGATTTCCGGATGAGACAAAAACAGATATCGAAAAAACGCTGAAGTTAATACTTGAGCTTGCATGTAAGGGAGCATTTGTTCAAGCCTCAGAATTGGCGATATTACCTGGTACTCCACTGTACAAAAATTACATTGGAAAACTTATATTTGATGGTACAGTTTCGAATTTTTCTCATTCAATTATTGGGAAAATTGAACTCGGTTTAATTCAAAAATATCCTTCAATATTTAGTTCATTCTATCATTTACCTATCAATGCAGTTTCGCGAGAAACAATCGTTTTACTTTGCAGATTTATCAATATTTTAAGAGACTTTAGAAATACTTTTTTTTTAATTGAGGATGAGATAAAATCAGATATAATTAGTATTAAATTATTAGATCTTTTCGCAAAAAACAGAGATGAAATAAAGCAGCATTTAAAAGCGGATATTCCTCCTGCAACATTAATAATAAATCTTATAAAAAGGTATTTAGAAGTAAAATTCGGTGAAAATATACCCATTCAAACTCAAAATGTATTTATGTGGGAGGCCACACAAAATTTATTAAAAAATAAATATCTTCGTTGGCAGATATTTTCTCCCCCAATTGAATCAAAGAACCTGAACTTTCAATTTCATAATTCAAAAAACAAAAAGTTTAAATCCTCACCTATCTGGCATGTTTTGTATTCAAAATACGATTTAAATGCAATGATTCCAGAAAAAAATAATTGGTTAAAAGAAAATAGTTGTCAAAAAAAGGGGAAATATTTTTATCTTATTACTGCTACCTCAGACAAAAGTTGTAAATTATTTACTATTACCAATATCGAATATGAATTATTGAATTTATTACAAAATAATTCAGTAGAAAAATTTTTAGAAAAAGGATCAAATTTGATGAAACCGGTTTCTTTTAAAAACTGGCTTCTCAAATTAATAAACCTTGGTGTGATTTACCAAATTTGAATTTTAATGAAAACCAAAATCCAAATATTTCTCCACAATTTAGTCCTTTTCATTCTTATTTTAATGGGAGTTATAGGATGTAAAAATTCAGATATAAATAATTCTGAGTTCACCAAAAATGAAATTGGTTTAATTGATTCATTAAATCAAGTTTCATTCGCATTGAAAGATTTTAACCTGGATGAGGCCAAGAAAATAAGCCAGGAATCGCTTAAAAAGGCACAATTAATAAATTATTCCGAGGGTATTGGCCAAGCATATCGGAATTTAGGCGTAATATATAAATTACAAGGAGATTATCTGGAATCTTTTGATATGCTGAGTTTGAGTTTGGTTAAATATGAACAGTTAAAAAATAAAACCGGAATTGTTCAGGCAAACAATAATCTGGGTAATTTATTTAAAGAACTTGAAGATTACAATGAAGCAATAAGCTATTTTGAAAAAATAATTAACTCAGAATATATTAAGGAAAACTCAATTATTTCAGGAAAAATAAATATAAATATTGGCAATATTAAAGCAAAACAAAATGATTTTCAAGAGGCAATTAATTTATATAATAAATCGCTAATAATTTTCAAAACTAAAAATGATACCATTAATTTGATTGCAACTTATTTAAATCTGGGCGAGGCCTACGAAAAAATAAAAGACCAAAATAAAGCTTTATATTATTATCAATTAGGTAAAGAATTAGCTGAATTAAAAGATGTTCCTGCATTTTTAATGCACATCTATTTTTACATCGGGAAACTTAAGCTGAACACTAATCTGGCCAGTGAATCATTACCATATATTCTCACTTCCTATGATATTGCCCATGAAATGAAAATGCCTCAGGAAATAAAAGAAATTGCCAATTACCTAAGTATTTATTATGTAAAAACAGGCGACTTCGGGAAAGCATATGAGTTTCAAAAAATAAAAGAATTAACAGAAATCGAATTAAAACAGATTGAAACAAATAAAGCAATTGCCAATATTAAATTAAATGAACTACATGAAATTTCTGAACTTAAACTTCAAAACCGGAATAGATTAATTTACGCCGCTTTTGCAGGATTACTTATTTCCATTTTACTCATTTTTATGTTTTACCGCAATTATAAACACAAACAAAAAGCCAACCGCCTTTTAACCGAAATGGACGAGTTAAAAACCCAACTCTATTCAAATATTACGCACGAATTGCGAACACCATTAACACTAATTCTGGGTCCGCTGGAACAAATGCTTTCTACTGAAGCAAAAAAGAAAACAACCCGAAAACAGGTAAAAATGATAAGAAAAAATGCGAACAGCATTTTATCACTTGTAAATCAAATGCTCGATTTGGCTAAAATTGAAGCAAAAAATATTAAATTAGAGTTAGTTGAAGAAGATATTAATAAGTTTCTTAGAATGCGTTTTACAGCCTTTGCATCTCTTGCCGAACAAAAATCTATCCGCTACAATTATAGTTTATTAAAAGAAAAAAATCTGCAGAAATTTGATGCCGCAAAATTGGAGAAAATAATTTACAACCTAATTTCAAATGCTATAAAATTTACTCCCAAAAATGAAGAAATTAACTGCTATGCAAACTTCCCAAAACAAAATATCTTAGAATTAATTATCCAGGATTCTGGAAAAGGAATGCCGGAAAATGAAATAAACAAAATTTTTAACCGGTTCCATCAAATAGAAAATTCAGAAATATCAAATATCGTTGGCACCGGAATTGGCCTTGCTTTAACCAAAGAACTGGTAGAATTAATGCACGGTACAATTGAAGCAAAAAGCGAATTAGGAAAAGGAAGCAGATTTACGGTAACACTAAATTTAGGTACTGAACATTTAAATAATCAGGAATACCATTTAATAAAAAATAATAATTTAGACTTAATACAATCCACCGATAAAAATGAATTTATTGAAAACTCTGACGAATGTGAAAGTTATCGGAATTCTGAAATAAAAAATGTAGAATTACCTTCAATTCTAATTGCGGAAGATCATTCTGATATTCGTGAATTTATTGCGGAAAATTTAAAAAATTGTTACAATACCGAGCAGGCAGAAAATGGTGAAGTTGGCTTTAAAAAAGCTATCGAAAATATACCAGACCTTGTCATAACAGATGTAATAATGCCAATAATGGATGGAATTGAATTTTGCCAAAACCTTAAAACAGACCAACGAACCAGTCATATTCCTGTTATAATGTTGACAGGCAAGTCGGGCATCGATGATAAGATGAAAGGATTGGAAATTGGTGCCGATGCATATCTGACTAAACCTTTCAACATAAAAGAGCTACAATTAAGGGTTAAAAAGCTAATTGAGCAACGTAACAAACTTCGCAAACGGTTTACGAAAAATTTAAAACTTGAACCAAAAGACATTGCGATTACTTCGGCCGATGAAACATTTTTAACGCATGCTTTAGAAATAATTGAAAAGAATATGAGTAATACGGAGTTTACTGTTAAACATTTTCAAGAAGAATGTTTTATGAGCCGGATGCAACTTTTTAGAAAGATTAAAGCGCTAACCAACCAAACTCCAAGCGAATTTATTAGAACAATTCGTTTAAAAAGAGCTGCAAATTTAATGAATAAGGATTTTGGAAATATTGCTCAAATTACTTTTGAAGTTGGTTTTAATAATCCATCGTACTTCTCAAAATGTTTTAAAGAATTGTACGGGAAATTACCATCGGAATATATAAAAACCCGAAGCTAAACCTTTTTTGCAAATTCCATAAAAACACCTTCATCAATCGAAAATCTATAAAATGTTACATTTCTTGCATCATTTGGGATTTCATTGATAGACTTTCAACAAAAACAATATCCTTCCGTTTTAGGCAATACAATTTTTACGTCTTTTTGGGAAATCACTGGTAGATTTTCAGGTGTTCCTTATCGTAATTTTACAATAAAGTTTCGTAAAAATTCAATTAAAAAAAAGGAGGAAATTAAAATGAAAACACAGCTTTCAAAAAAAAACGATTCGCAGCAACTTACCAGTGCCTTATTTGTAGTCTCAATTATTCTATTTGCTTTTATTATGGCTTTAATTTCTAACCACGCACAATCCAATCTTTGGTACGATTCATTAAAAACTCAAACAACAAGTACCACACTACTAAATGGAATTAAACCTCCAAACAACCAGTTTATTATTCCGGTTAACCCTAAATCGGAAGAAAATTCAACCAAACAAACCAGTATGAATTTACTGATTCCAATAAACAAAGTTGATATGGAAGTTAAGACAAGCCAGCATTTGGAAAAAGACAAATTAGTTGACCGAAACAAAGAAGCTTACCTGAAATTAGTCAATAAAAAAGAATCAATCGAGGATTTGGAAAACGACAATTCCAATGCTGAACTTAATGTTTTATTGGCTCAATTAAATGAATATCTACTTCCTGAAACAGAACCTGAATTAGATATCGAAGTATTAATAAATCCGGCAGAAAAGGAAGAAAAAAGACAACTTTTAAAAAATGAATATTTGGAAGATTTAAGAAAAGTTAAAATTAAAGAACTTGATGAATATTATGCAAAACAGTTAATATTTAAAGAATATTTAGTTGTTGACGATGAAAGTCCTTTGAATATGGAAGAATGGATGATTGACGAAAAATGTTGGTGTTTCGAGAACAAAAATACTTTGGCTTCAAACGAAAAATCTGAAGAACAATAATTAACATTTCCTTCAAATTAGTATCTGGTACTTCTACTGCTTTAAGCTCTTGCAATTAAAAATGCAAGGGCTTTTATTTAGTATATTCTTTCACCTCCGTTTCGCCAGTAGCAACACGCAACGCATTCATTGCCAACGCTTCCAATTCATCTTCTCCGGGGTAAACAAACAGCGGAGCAATAAATCCGGTTTTCTTTTCTATGTATTTTTCAATTTTCTTATTGTAAGCCATTCCGCCGGTTAGTATTATCGCATCTACCTGCCCATCTAAAACCACTGCCATTTCGCCTATAATTTTAGAAACCTGGTAAAACAGTGCATCCTGAATAAACTGAGCTCTTTCATTTCCCGAAGCTGCCAACTCCTCCACTTCTTTAGCATCGTTTGTACCCAAATAACTTACAAAACCTCCTTCACCTAAAACCATTCGTTGAACCTGATCTTGTGAATATTCACCCCTAAAACAAAGCTCTATTAACTGCCCTGCAGGCAAAGTCCCTGCACGTTCCGGACTAAATGGACCTTCCCCATTAAGACCATTATTTACATCAATTACCCTCCCTTTTTTATGTGCACCCACCGAAATTCCTCCACCTAAATGAGCAACAATTAAATTGAGGGTTTCATACTTTTTATCAAACTTTTTTGAATGAGTACGTGCTGTAGCTTTTTGATTTAAGGCATGAAAAATGGAACGTCGTTCGAAATTGGAATGCCCAGATATTCTTGCTATTTCATCCAATTCATCGGTAACAACAGGATCGGCAATAAATGCTTGTGCATTTGGAATTTGCAAGGCAATATAATCGGCAAGCATGGGTCCCAAATTACTTGCATGTTGCCCAACAATTCCCTCCCGGGCATGCTGCAACATTCTATGATTTACTCTGAAAACTCCCGATTCCATTGAATACGTCATTCCACCACGACCGATAATATATTTAATAGAATCAACATCAATACCCTCTTCTACCAGCGTATCAATTATCATCCCTTTTCGAAAATCAAATTGGTCGATAATATTTTTATATCCCAACAATTCATCCATCGAGTGCCGAATGGTTTTATTTAACACACATTTTGTGTCGAAATAAACAGCAAATTTGGTAGAAGTAGAGCCCGGATTTATGGCCAGAATTCGATGCATAAATTTTAGATCTGTTTTTTATATCGTTATTCAATAAATATGAATGGTTTTCTCAAGGTCTCAATAACTTATTCCTATCGAAATCACTTTAAATTTAACTTATTAAAGATGCAAGTGCGATGGAGTTAAGTTTGGTTTTTTCACTATCGCCACGCGACGAAACTACTGCAGGAACTTTTGCACCAGCAATAATACCAGCCATTTCGGCTTTACAAAGTTTAGAGTTGGTTTTATAAAAAACATTGGCTGCATCAATATTTGGGAAAAGTAAACAATCGGCATCGCCAGCCACAGGCGAAGTAAATCCTTTTAATTCAGCTGCCTCCTTATTAATTGCAACATCGAGTGCCATTGGTCCATCAACTATTCCTCCTTCAATTTGACCATGCTCCGACATTTTTGCAATAGTTGCCCCATCCATGCACGATTGTATTGAAATGATTATTTGCTCGGTTGGCGCAATTACGGCAACCTTTGGTTCTTGAATTCCAAGACCTTGAGCAGCTCGAATTAAATATTCGGTCATTAAAATTTTCTGCTTAATATCAGGATAAGGAATTACTCCGGCATCGCTAAAAATAAGTAACTTATGATAGTTGGGATGATCCATAACCGAAATATGACTTAAAGTTGCTCTTGAAGGTAATAATCCATATTCCTTTTTTAATAAAACACGCATAAATCTATCGGTGGAAACCATTCCTTTCATAATCAAATCGGCTTCCCCATCGTGTATCATTTTCACTGCAATTTCGGTTGCAGAACGGGAATTTTTTGCATTAATAATTTCGTATTTATTTATATCAATATTAAGTTTCTGCAACTCATCTTTTATCTTTTCTTTACTACCGGTTAAAATGGGTTTTACAAATCCCATATCAACTGCTTTGTTTAATGCTTCCAACGTATTTTCGTCAACACCATTAACTACAACCAAACGTTTCTCGGGTTGTTTTTTTGCTGCTTCCAATAAATCCTTAAAATTTTTCATCTGATTTAATCAATTATTTAAACGAAATCCTATAAGCTCACATTAAAAAGTGCAACAAATGTGAAGATATAAAATTAGTTTATTTTATACGACCAATTTATTGTTCGAAGTTACTCTAAACAAGTTATCAAATAAATAACTTTCCTCATTAATTTTTATGTTTTAAACCATCGCTAAAATTTCATTTTCTGATAAAAAATAAGCAAAATGTTGATTTTATTTGAAGGATGTAACCAAAACCAAATCATAGCTACGGTTTTGCCATTTTGTATTTTTCTTACTCAATTCGCAATTATTCGCATTCCGGAACGACAACCACTTTTTTTATTGTAGATGTTGATTAATGATTCTGCAAAAGTTGAAATGGAATTATATAAAATGATGCAAATTCGGTTAAACTTTGGAACACCCAATTTAGTTTTCTTTTCTAAAAAATAATTAGGACAAACAATTTTTATCTCCTGTAAAAAAACATACAACAAGTTTCCAAATTGTATAGCTACAAAAATTACGTTAAAATAATTTATTTT
>Ga0307988_1001490_pt1 | contig 13058 bp, 16 predicted proteins | sample EllFjometagen183_FD_203166 | JGI IMG/M metagenome (GOLD analysis project Ga0307988, IMG submission 203166) | Marine microbial communities from Ellis Fjord, Antarctic Ocean - #183 | ecosystem: Environmental > Aquatic > Marine > Unclassified | place: Southern Ocean | collected 2014-10-08 | reverse complement strand
ATTGTTCTTTATTCAGAATATCAGACAATCTAAAAAACTCAAAAAAAAGAAAACCCTCCCTCATTCCAACTACACTTCCACCGAAAATGTGGCATTTTGTGGAAAAGATACCCAGTACCGCAATGCTGATGAAATCTGCAGGGTTATTCGGGAGTTGGGTTAAATTACCGTTCAAGTGCAAGGGGATGTAAAAAATAACCCACGTGTTTTCACGTATATCAAATATTCATCAGATAAATCGTAAATACTGCTTTGTACTATCAATGAAAGTTGCATCATTCCAATAATCCAACTTTCTTACATCCTCTTTTTTTATAAAGGGAAGGATGTCATCACGTACTTTCTTAAAATCAATTGATGCAAATCGCCGACAAAGCATTTCAATAATTGATCGTTCCGTAAATGTACCAAGCGGATCATGCTGTAACAGTCGCTGCTGCAGGTGGTAAAAATTGACAGTTACATTTTTTTGAAGAAACCAAATATAATCGTAGTAATCTCTACCCTTAACTCGATTACCCCAGGATCTGGTTAATACTGCAGAGATCTTCCCTGCAGCTTGAGAAGGTAAATCGTACAACCTTACTTGATATAACTCCGGCTGTAATTGTGTTTTAACTTCATACGAGGCTCCTAATGGAGGATTTGTATCTACCTCAAATTTTACTTTTATGCTCTCATTCCTCGGAACTCCGCTTATCGGCGGCTGCATTGCAGTAAATGAGATTAATTGTGTCAAGGTATCCCCTTTCACAAAAGCAGATTTAATGGGACTATCGTTAACTTTATTTCTTGTTTCGACGTTCATCTCAAATCCATACGAACGAAGTATTTCTTTGACAGAATCTATATACGGATTTAGAGAGAATCCCTTGTCGGGGTTCATCAATGAAAAATCCAAATCTTCAGAAAATCTCTGAAGTTCATAAAATTTCCTTAATGCAGTCCCTCCGTAAAATGCTGCTTTGTCAAAAAACTTACCTCTCGTCAAACCTATAAGAATTAAAGATTGTACTATCTCTTTTAGTGCATTACGGTACTCTTGAATTGATGTACAACCATACTGTTCCAGCAGATTAGAAATAATAGTGTTTTCCATTAACTACCTTCTTTACAATATCCTTTAATATTTTTACCGTTTTCCGTTTATATAATGGTGCGAGATCTTCAAATACTGTCAGTCGTAAGCCCTGAAGTGATTGCTCCTCTATTCGAAGATCTTTAAATAGATACTCTTCTACGTCTTTCATTGTTTTTGCATAGCGCAATTTATATACCATATCGCAAAGGGCTTTTTCTGGGGCAGCTATTTTAATCGTATACTCCTGTTCTTTAATAAGCCGCGTTTCAATATAAAACACCTCTTCAGGAATATATTTATACACATACACACCAAATGGGGTCTTGAATATCTTGTCCGCCTCTAATCCAAATCCCGCACAGGTGTAATTGAATACTGCTTCGGGAATAAGTCCATGAAAAGCTAATGCATACTGGAAAGAGATATAAGAGGGTGAGTATACAAGCGGAGCAAAAATCTCTCCGGGAGCATTGATCGTATCAGTATACAAACCCCTTCTCACACGAATAAGCTCACCTTTTTTTACCATGTGAGTAATCTTTGAATGAGGTGATTTATACTCCTTAATATTTTCTAAAACCATTTCATTTGTATATATCATAATTCATATTACCTGCACTAACTATGATAATATCATAGTTAGTGCAGGTAATCAACTATTGATTAAAAAAAAGGGCTAAACTCAAAAATGGAAGGCATCAAATCCCTGACATAAGCTTATATCTTAGGCACGCTGCCAGACCCCGTTTTTGGCGATTTCTTGTCTGCTGAAAACTGCGAAGCTGTTTAAGGGGCAGGAGCTGCCATTGGCATCCTTTGTTTTTCAGTAAGTCCTGATGCAATAAGGATGGTTACTCATCTGGATATTTCTAATGATGATGCTGATGAGATTTGCAGGGTTATTCGGGAGCTGGGTTAAATTCCGCATCAGATTTTATGTACCTCTTTGAAAGAATTTATATCTTTCTTGCTACATAAACCACATGTTCAGAATTCGAAATAGCGGTATAAAATATTTTTTAAGTATTTGCTCAAAGCATCTCGGAAGTAATAGAATCTCTCGTCTCAAACAGCACCGCATGCATCCCAATTGATTTAGCAGCAATTATATTCACTTCCAGATCATCGGTAAAAAATGCATCTTCAGCCTGAACCTTCTCGGATTGAAGTATATGCTGATAAAACTCCACATCCGGCTTAGCAATTCCCATAATATGTGAAGCATAGATTGCATCAAAATGATCAAATACGCCACTTTTTTCCATATATGAGTAGTGGCTTTCATAAGTATTTGTTCCGCATACCACATGGGCACCACGAGAACGAAGAGTTGATTTAATTTAGAAAATATATAAAACTTCAATCTATGGTCTGTATTTTGTCATCTTTGTCTGAATTCTTGAACTATATGAGCTGAATTCTTCGCTGAATTCTTGAACTATATGAGCTTGACTTCTCGTATGGATTGTAATATTATTATTTTGTAGCATGTGGTGGCAGGAGTGCCCCACGTTAAAAACTGAAATCTCCAAACAGAATCGGCTACCAAAAAAACCTCCTAACCAGGAGGTTTTTTTGTTTTTTTAAGGGAGTAAGTGAATGCAACTAAAAAAATTAGACATAACATTTTACGGAGAACATACTCACCTTAAAGAAGCTTTGGATAACTTTAATGGCAATTGGCAGACAAATAAAGTTCGTGGTTATGGTATAGTAGTAATCACTATAGAAAATAATTTTACATTCGCAATTCCATTACGTACTAATATAAAACATTCTGCTGCATACATAACCATTCCGAGCCATTCACCAGGAGTGAAAGGAAAAGGATTAGATTATAGTAAAGCACTTTTAATATCAGACCTTAAATATATTTCTAGTACTGTGTTTAAAATTCCAGCTAATGAGTATAAGAAATTAAATAACAAAGAGCATCATATTACTAAGCAATATACAAAATATGTTAAAAAGTATATTAATGCAGCTAAATCATCGGATAGAAATATCCTAAATAGTTAAGAGTATCAATTTTCAACTCTGTGTAACTATCATACTGAACTACAGTTGTAAATTATATAAACGAACTTTTATTATTAGCATTATCACAGAGTTTAATTGCAAATAGAGGTGTAAATTATTTTTTAAGTATTTATTAAAGCATCTCAGAAGTAATAGAATCTCTCGTCTCAAATAGCACAGCATGTATCTCAATTGATTTAGCCGCAGTCACATTCACTTCCAGATCATCAGTAAAAAAAGCATCTTCTGCCTTCACATTCTCAGAGTTGAGAATATGCTGATAAAACTCCACATCCGGCTTAGCAATCCCCATAATATGCGAAGCATAAATTGCATCAAAATGATCAAATACACCGCTTTTTTCCATATATGAGTAGTGGCTTTCATAGGTATTTGTTCCGCATACCACACGGGCACCAAGAGAACGAAGAGAGTACAGTAAATCAGTCATTCCCTTATTTTCAACAGGCTGAAAACAAGTTTTAAGCAAATCCTCTTCTACAAGAGTACCAGAAAGATGTGTATATTCATCCCAGAACCCCTCTGGAGTCAGTTTGCCTATCATCATTCTATCCGCAGGTTCTGCATAAAACATATTAAAAACCTCAAGAGTAATGCCCAATTTCCTGCTTATTGGCAAATTAACATAAACATTATTAAGAATCACATTACCCATATCAAAGATGTAGAGCTTATGGTGCAGAGAGCTGTGGGTCATGAATTACCCCTTACGTGATGAATAGACAGAAGCTCCGCCAAGAAAATATTTTGATAACGCAAAGAATAATATAAACATCGGGATGCTGGCAATAGCAGCTACAGCCATCATAGCTCCCTCATCTGTATGCATCTCAGTAGTAAATTTCACAATATAGAGCGGAATGGTTTTCATCTTTTCACTCTGAGATATGAGCAGCGGCCAGAGTAAATTATCCCATTGTGCTCTGAAAGCCAGTATAGCAAGTGTTGCGATAGCCGGTTTACAGTTTGGAAACACAATTCGGAGAAATATTCCCGGTTCAGACATACCATCAACTCTTGCAGCATCCAGAAATTCTGCCGGAAAGGTTATCAAATACTGCCGCATCATAAATATACCAAAGGCACTCACGAGAAACGGGAGAATAAGTCCAGTATAGGAGTTTTGGATTCCCAGCTTGGTAATAACCATATATAAGGGAATCATGATCGCCTCAAAAGGAATCATCATAGTTGCCATAATCAGCATAAAAAGTAAATTTCTTCCGCGGAATTTAAATTTAGCCAATCCATAACCTGTTAAAGCTGACATGAAAACGGTGGTTATTGCACAAACAAGTGCTACAATGAGCGAATTGAAAATATTTCGAAGAAAAATATAGGATCCGTCATTTCCTACAACAGCCTTGATAAAATTCTCACTATGGATTGTTCTGGGAATCCAACGATACGGCATCTTCATAATATCGCGTGCTGGCATAAGTGAGGCCGTAAGCATATACATAATAGGAGTTAAGGTAAAAACTGTCAGCAATACCAGTAAAAACCAGATCACCAGTTTTTGCCAGGTAATTGAGAACAACCCCTTGAATTTTCGAGGTGAGGGGGACTCCATTTGCAATGTTGTATCTATTGATTTTGTCTGCATACTATCTCCTAACTTTTCTCTTTTAATAATCAACAGAATCACTTTTTGAAGTTCTGAACTGCAGCCAGGTAAAAAAGAGCATAATGACAAAAAGGATAATACTCATCGCACTGGCTCTTCCTATACGATGATCACGAATTCCGGTATTGTAAATATTCATGGTAATAACATTGATGGGACCCTGGGGTGCTCCTGATTGTGTGAATAAGTATTGTATCCCAAATGTTTTAAGACACTGGAGCATCGACATAATGGAAACCAGCACAACTGTTGGTTTAAGCAGAGGAAAGGTTATACGCCAAAACTCCTGCCATCCCGTGGCACCATCTATTCGCGCTGCCTCGTAGAGGCTTCCGGGAATTGAAGCCAAACCAGCTATGAAAATAATGATAAAATATCCAATATATTTCCAAAAATAGACTAACATAGTCGATACTTGTACCATAGTTCCATCTGCCAGCCAGTTATGGTCTACCCCCCAGGAATTCAGCAGTACATTAACCCACTGATTTGCCAATCCTCGTGGATCAAAAATCAGCAGCCAAATAGCTGCGGAAACAACTGAAGAGAGTACTGCAGGTGAGTAGAATGCCATTTGATAAAACTTATTTCCTTTTTTAACAGAAGAGATAAGAACCGCAAAGAGCAGACTTGCAATAAGCAGGGGAACAAAAGTCCCGACGGTAAAAACTGCTGTCGCACGTATAGAATTCCAGAAACTTGATGACTGAAGCAGGTACCTATAGTTTTCCAGCCAGATAAAATCCGGTGCGTTAAGAGAGAGAATTTTTTTCTTGAAAAAACTTGTATAGAGTGCATTGAGAATGGGGTAAAAGTTGAATAACGAGAAAAAGACAATGGAGGGGACAACAAAGGCAACTCCCCATTTAGCCTGTTTTCGCTCAACACTTAGATGTTTCACTTTGTGCTTTTGTATACTCATAGAATTCCCTGCTCTCTTCCTATGACCATTTTTGCAAACCTAGTGTAACAAAAAGGTGTCATTAAAAGGTATAGATTTTTAGGAAACCTCACACCAGTGGTGCAGCAATTGAGCATCGCCGCATCGCACTAGTATAAGGTCATACTGAATTAGAATTTGAAGTTTGCTTTACAAACTTTTATACAATCCTATTTGTCGTCTAATAATTCCTGAGCTTCTGCTCTAAGAGTTGCAAGAGCTTTTTCGGAAGAAACACCTGAAAGCATTACAGATTCTACTGCTCCCTTGATCAATTCCTGAAGCTTAGCACTCTCTTCACCAAAATATACAATATGTCCACGATCAAGATCTTCACTGAAGACGCTGGAGAAAGGCATACCAGTATAGGTATCAGAACTCAGTAATGTTTTGGTAGGCTGAATAATATTTACTTTCTGAAGATATTCTTCACCATGACTCAACATGTAGCTGATAAACTTCCAGGAAGCTGCCTGTTGAGCTTCACTCTTCTGGCTGTTTACCATGTAATAATGACCATAATAGCAAGCTGCTATATCATTTACTGCATCTTCAAAAACAGGAAATGGTACTACCATCCAATCATCACTGTTATAGAAATCAGGATTGTCTGCCCGGATTCTTCCCTGCTGGTACAGACCGGTAAGCATCATACTAATATCATTGTTGTTCATATTAAATAGTTTTCTTGCATTCTTATAGGTAGGTGAACCCAGGTTTCTTCCATTAGGTCCCCACGCTCTCATATAATCAAGAAATTTAATCCAGGCTGCGTCATTAACAATAGCTGTTTTTCCATCATCACTAATCAGTTGTCCACCAAGCTGTTCAACCATAGGGACAAATGATACCAAATAGTATGGGTACCTGAAGTCAAATCCACGTCGTGTGATGATATCGCCATCTCTTATGACCAATTTCTCTGATATATCAGCCATCTCTTCCCAGGTTTTAGGATAATCTTTTTCAGGATCTAGACCTACTTCCCGAAAAATGGCTTTGTTTATATAGATTGACCAGTTTGTAAGCTCAAGCGGAAGACCATATATCTTACCATCTAAGGTCACTGGGTCCAGAGAACCAGGAGAATAAGAATCCTTGAGTGCATCCATGCCGGTATAACCTGCTGCTACTGCATCGACAGAAGCCACACGTCCATTTGCTATATAAGCATACTCATCTTCAATTGACATATTGAAAATATCCGGTCCCTGATTTGCAGCAAAGGCTGTTAAGATTAATTCTTGAATCTTTGTTGATGATTGAGTAACGCGTTCTACGGTAATATTTGGATTAGCCGCTTCGAACTCTACAATATACCGTTCCTCAATTTCTGTTCTGTTTGGATCTTCATGAGTCCAAAATGTGAGAGTAATTGGCCCATCTTCTTTCTCTTCAGCACCACTGGCAAAAACCGGGGCAACAAAAAGTGAAAGTATCAGAGCCAAAATCATTATCATGGCTGCATTTCTTTTCATATACAGTCCTCCTTAATAGTTTATCTTATTGTAAGGAGGTTTGCTCAGTTTTAACAACAGTACATTTCTGTAAATTTTGACACAATTCTGCTATTTTGGTGAATTCAGCCTCTCCCGCTGTGCCTTGGGCAGTCCCTTTACTACTAACCGATAGGATTCATCAACCATTTGCTTCTGAATCTCATCTGGAACTGATCCATCAAGATAGAGAGTATTCCAGTGCTCTTTGTTCATGTGATACCCGGGGATAACTGCTTCATACATAGCCCGCAGAACTGCATTCTCTTCCGGCAGCCCTTTTAAATTAATTCGAGGGATCGTATCTTTGGGAATTCCAAGAAAAAACATCTTTCCGCACACCTTAATGACCGGGGTCTCCCAATCAAAAGGGAAACAGAGTTCAGATTCCGGTTTTGTAAGTGAATACGCTTCAATTTCGGGATAGGTCATTCGAGACTCCCTATAATCTAGCTCATAAAGAGATCAAATATGTTTTCTAATCCACTTGTAGTGGTTTTATAAATTTCGGTATAGCCGCAGTTGGTGCAGCTTACTGTATTAAATCGTTTATTCTGCACATCGAATAGTTTTGAAATACCTCCGCCGGTTGCTGCAAATTTGTCTGTTTCATACCCGGTATTTTCACACTTAGGACATACCCACTGCTTTGCCATACATAACTCCTCTTACTATTTTCTTTTACTTTTTAAATCTACTACTGCTTTGCGGATGGAGTCAAATCCAATCGCATCAACATCAATCTCATCAAGCTTGATAAAAACCGGCACAGCCTCATTTGGCTCATTTACGGCAAGAGTCTCCCAATCCGCAACATCACAGTTATACATAATATCATTGGTAAAATAGGTAATTCCCCCATACTCATACTCATTACTATACGAAGTATCCCAGGGTGTACATGTTGAAAGAACGAGATTCACCTCTTCCAGAACCTCCCGCTGCACGGCATCCTCAGCCCGTTCCCCAGGTGTTGCAAAACCGCCGGGTAGATCCAGCGTGCCTTTTCGGGGCTCTTTCATCCTCCGGACCATTAAGAGTTCATCATCATTCTTAATAATAATCGCCGCGACACCGACAGATGAGTTTATATAAAACTTAAACCCGCATTCCCTACAGAGAAATCGATTATGACCATCAACTCCCGGCATAAAACCGTTCTGAACAGAGAAACCCTTCGCTCCGCATGCCGGACAAAAAGAGAAAATTTTATCAGGATATGATGCCCTGTTATTACTTTTCATACTGTTATCCAGCACATAATCTCCAATTCATTAAAAGTTTACGATTAAATCATTATTAAAAATTAGATCATTGCCCATAATGATTTTTAGCAAAATCCCGCATAGCTGCAATATCTTCAGGTGAGATTAGCTGAGGCGTTCCCACACTTTTTGCCAAAAGATATATCTGAGCAGCCTTCTCCACTACAAAGCATACCTTAACCGCCATACTCCAATCCTTACCACAGCAAACCGTACCATGATTCGGGATCATAACTGCATTTCTTTCAGACCCTAAAGCTTCAACAATATTTAATGCAAGATCACCAGAACCGGGAAGAGCATATTTACAATTGATAATTTCTGCTCCGACCAACTGCACAAAATCCTCACTGATTCCGGGAAGATCCCAGCCCAACGTACCTAAAGCAGCTGAATAAACCGGGTGTGTATGTATAACCGAATGTATATCTTTTCTGGCATTCATTATGCTGATATGAAACTGATACTCTATGGTTGGTTTTCTAAATCCATCAACAATCTCAAATTTATCATTAAATACAACTATATCCTCAACCGTTATCTCTTCATACTTCATAGCTGACGGCTTAACATAAATCAGTCCTGTCTCCTGATCTCTCAGACTGAGATTCCCCCAGGTGCCTACAGTCAGCCCCTTAGCAATCATCTCACGTCCACCCTCTACAATCATCTCTTTAAAGCTATTATTTATACCTAATTTGCTTTTATCCATTATTTCTCCTAGTGCTGGTGTGCAGCACAATCAATTATATTTTTGTTAGACGATTATATACTAGCACAACTACTTTGTGTAGCCACGGGGCATCTCTACAGCCCTACCCGTTTGAAAGAGACAGAGGTTCTGAATCCTCTTCTGGAGTGCGGGCTTCAGCTATTTTTTGTCAAGTAAATTCTTTTGTTCGCTTCCATACTTCAGATGCTCCTCATTAACTTCGAGCGTTTTGCTCAGGCGCTTGGCCATGGCATTGGAATAGTTTCGTCGGCCATGCTCGTAATCGCTGACCATGTTCTGACGGATACCAAGTTTCTTTGCGAGCTGAGCCTGTGTTAGTCCAGCTTTCAGGCGGGCACCGGCAAGCAAGTTGCCAACGCGATTCTTCTCCATTTCTTGCCAGTACTCAGTACTCTCGATAGAGATAAACTCATCTTCGGGCTCACCGGCGAGGATAGCAATGTCGTACTTCTTCTTGATCCAGGCAAGCAATTCGTCGGCATGCTCGCCATGAATCGAGATCTCAATATGGGGCTTTTTCACGAGAACCAACATAATACACCTCAATTATTATTTCGTTTTTCCGGCATGTCCAGCATGCCACATATCTGTAATTTAAATGGCAATGGTATCTACCCATTTCAAGAGGCGAGAAGTTTCGCCAGCTCTTTTGAATCGGACCATCTACCTGAAGATCCGCTACCAATAAGAAGAGAAGCTTTTGAATATCCGAGGGCAGTTTCTTTAGACCACGAGCAACATTCTTCTTAATTCGGACTTCATATTTCATTGTGGTTATAATATAACCTAAATCAACAAGAGATGTAAGTTATATTTTCCCAGAAGCGTCCCAGAAGCGAACGTTAATTTCACCAGTTTATCTGTTAAGGTAGTACAAATCTTACCTGCGTAAAAAGTTAAAAGTATTTATGAAACCTGCCAAATCTGGTGTAATTTTTGTTATCTTCGCCGCCATTTGTCTTTATTTCTTTACTGGAGGTTTGATCCTACAAAAATCGTATTGCCGGATCTATCAGTCATTTTTCCAGCTTCAGTTTTCAGTCCTCCAAAACGCTAACTTGTGGAGACAGCGGCATCCTGATCTGTTCTGAGAATGCATTGGCTCTTTTAGGAAGAAAGGCGGCCACCATAGGATTTAAGGATTTTCCTTTAAAACCGGGAGATAACGTTGTCACGGAAGAACTCCGCTGCCGACCGGACTATCAGCTACTCTATAGCCCTACCCGTTTGAAAGATTTTTTTGTATAATGCAGGAGACCGGCTGAGAGTACTCAGCTTGGCATTTGCTTCGCAAATGCGGGAGACCGGATATTGGAGAGAAGAGAGGGAGAAATATATGGCAACACCGCATAACAGAGCAGAAAAGGGACAAATAGCTGAAACCGTATTATTACCAGGCGATCCACTGCGGGCAAAGTTTATTGCGGAGACCTACCTTGAAGATGTGGTGATGTTTAATGATGTGAGAAATATGCTCGGTTATACCGGATTCTATAATGGCAAACAGGTCTCAACCATGGGAAGCGGGATGGGGATCCCCTCCATTGCTATATACACAGAAGAACTCTGTAAATTTCATGATGTAAAGAAAATTATCCGGGTCGGGTCCTGCGGTGCCTTTCAGGAAAATATGAACGTATATGATATCGTTATTGCCATGAGTGCCTGCACTGACTCCTCAATAAATGATCGCAGATTCCAGGGTGCCACTTATGCCCCCACTGCCGACTTTCAGCTGATAAAAAAAGCCTATGTTTCTGCGGTTGGAAAGGGAATTGAACCTCACGTAGGCACCATTCTGGCAACCGACCTCTTTTACGGAGTAGAGGGAGAGGACCTTTCCTGGAAACTCTGGGCTAAATATGGAGTTCTGGCTGTTGAGATGGAAAGTGCTGCTCTCTATACTATTGCTGCAAGATACGGTATTCAGGCTCTAACGCTGCTTACAGTTTCTGATTCTTTTGTTAATTCCCAAGTGACAACCTCTGAAGAACGAGAGCGGTCATTTAATACTATGATGGAAATTGCGTTGGATATTATATAACAGATTGTAGAATTACAGATTATTCGGGATACAGTTCAGCTTGGGAGTTTGCAACGCAAACTCCTGAAACAACCTTTGGTTGTTCACTCACATCGGAAATGGAACCAACAGGTTGGTTCCGCTTCTCTCGCTCGTTTGAGAATCAATCAAAACAGGATACAGCCCGGCTAAAAAAAACTGACTTCTGATGCCTAAAACTGCAGATCATCGACATAGACAATCGCTGCCTGACACCGAACTAATGGCTGGAAAAAAATAGTGTTGAATTGATGTGTAGCATATGCTACACTTATTAATGTATTACACTTGTTGCACATAAGGAGGTTTAAACATGTCCAATATTACCATTTCTTTGGATAAGGATATCCTTAAAAAAGCAAAAAAAATTGCAATAGACAAAGAGACTAGTTTTAATGGCCTAATCCGGGAATATATAAAAAAGCTGATAGATCAGGATGAAAGAAGCCGCCAGTTAATGATAGAGGAGCTTGACAGTCTGTTTGCCAAAAGCAGTGCCATTATTGGTCGGAAAACATGGACCCGGGATGAACTACATGAACGATAAATATTTTTTTGATACAAATATTCTGGTTTATGCTAATGACTCAAGTGAAAAAGAAAAACAAAATATTGCCAGAGATTTAATTAAAGATTCTTTACATAAACAAAATGGCGTTATATCAGTTCAAGTGCTCAGTGAATTCTGGGTAACAGTTACACGGAAAATTAAAACCCCGCTTTCTATTGAGATCGCTGAAAAAGAGATCGAATTATTTCAATTAATGGAAATTGTCGACCTGGATTACCAATTATTTAAAGAAGCTATTCGATTTCAAAGATTAATTCATATTTCTTACTGGGATTCTTTAATACTTGCAGCATCGCATTCTTCAGGCTGTAAGAAGATTTACACTGAAGATTTAAATCATGGACAAATAATCAGCAATATGGAGCTATGCAATCCGTTTCTTTAGTATTTTCACTATATTTTTACTATAGTGCCGGTATAGAGAAGTTTATTACTGCTGTGTCTCCTCCCCGAAGGAAATTGATGAAAACACTGGTACTATTCGAGGTAACAAGCCAAAGGGGAACATCGAAAATGGGGCTGATCTTCTCACAGGCGACGCGCCCTCATTTATCTGAAGTTGAAGTATTCTCCCGGGATCCGGGTACTGCATTATCCATTCCGCAGCACCTAAAAGTGTATGAAATTTGGAGTTTGCAACGCAAACTCCTGAAACAGCCTTTGGTTTTTCACTCACATCGGAAATAGAACCAAATAGTTGGTTTCTCTTCTCTCGTTCGTTTGAGAATCAAAACTTGATCAAGAAAACAAATGCAAGATAAATACACATACAGCATATGATATCGTTATTGCCATGAGTGCCTGCACCGATTCCTCAATAAATGATCGCAGATTTCAGGGTGCCGCCTATGCCCCCACTGCCGATTTTCAGCTGACAAAAAAAGCCTATGTTTCTGCGATGGGAAAGGGAATAGAACCGCATGTAGGTACTATTCTGGCAACCAATATCTTTTTCGGAGTAGAGGGAGAGGATCTCTCGTGGAAGCTCTGGGCAAAATATGGGGTTCTGGCTGTTGAGATGGAGAGCGCGGCTCTGTATACCATTGCTGCAAGATACGGAATTCAGGCGCTTTCTCTACTGACGGTATCTGATTCATTTGTTAATTCGCAGGAAACGACTCCGGCAGAACGTGAGCGATCGTTCAGTACCATGATGGAGATTGGGTTGGATATTATATAAAATCGTCAAGGTTAAGGTGATCCCGTGATCCCGTACTTTTAGAGCTTCTTCATCAAATTGGAT
>Ga0307988_1001489_pt1 | contig 13063 bp, 11 predicted proteins | sample EllFjometagen183_FD_203166 | JGI IMG/M metagenome (GOLD analysis project Ga0307988, IMG submission 203166) | Marine microbial communities from Ellis Fjord, Antarctic Ocean - #183 | ecosystem: Environmental > Aquatic > Marine > Unclassified | place: Southern Ocean | collected 2014-10-08 | reverse complement strand
TTATAATGATGGCTTTTGGAATGCTCATTGGTATTGGAACGGGTGTTTACGTATCCATCAATTTGGGTAAAAAGGACATGGATGGAGCTGAAAAAACGCTGGGGACTGGTTTTCTTCTAATGCTTGTGGTTTCAGCGATAATAATGGTGGTTATATACTTTCTGAAAGAACCAATTCTACGTTCGTTTGGTTCTACCGAAGAGACATTTCAATATGCTAATGATTATCTAAATATTATTTTGGGTGGTGTGGCTTTTATGGTTATCGGCTTTTCTCTGAATAATGTAATTCGGTCTGAAGGTAATGCCAGAATTGCAATGATTTCAATGATATTAAGTTCGGTAGTAAATATTATACTTGATGCAGTTTTTATTTTCTGGCTTGATATGGGAGTAAAAGGAGCTGCTTATGCAACCATTATATCCATGTTTATTCTAATGGTTTGGGTGTTGTTTCATTTTCAAAGTAAACGGGCAGTTGTACGATTATACATGAAAAATATTCGTGTTAACTGGAAAATTCTGGGGCAGATTGTTGCTATTGGAATGGCGCCTTTTACCATGCAAATAGCGAACAGTGTAGTTCAAGGATTACTAAATATTAAGCTGATTGATTATGGTGGCGATTTGGCTGTTGGGGCAATGGGAATTATTAATTCAGTTGTAACTATGTTTATAATGGCTATTGTAGCTTTAAATATGGCTTCGCAACCTATTATTGGTTTTAATTTTGGAGCTAAATCTGTCGATCGAATTAAAGAGGTTTTACGAATATCGCTGATTGCATCTACCTTAATTGCTGTGGGTGCGTTTATTTTTATTGAAGCAATTCCGGGTACAATAGTTAAACTATTTAATAACGACAATCCCGAGCTGTTTAAAATTGCGGTGCGTGGACTTCGTTTGCTTTTACTTGCCTTGCCAATAGTTGGATTTCAGGTGGTTGCCTCTAACTTTTTTCAAGCAGTTGGGAAAGCTAAACTCGCTATGTTTGCCACTCTTTTCAGACAAGTTATTGGCTTAATTCCCTTACTATTAATTCTTCCGGGTTTTTGGGGAATCGATGGAATTTGGCTGTCGTACCCAATTGCAGATACAATGTCGGCAATGGCAGTTGGTTATATTTTAATTCGAGAATGGAAAAGGTTGCCGGAGATTGTTGGGCAGAGCGGATAGAAATAGAATTATATTTTTTCTTTTAATGTGCCAATAAGTTTTCCTACAAATATTAGAAAGTTTTTTTGCTGGCTTTTCTGATTCTGTCTTTTACCGTTTCCCAATTCAATCCTTTAAAATCGATAGTCTCTACAAGTTCTTTATCTGCATCATTAAAATAACAAAGCGATTTTTCGACCTGCCACAAATTATGCTTGTTATATTTTTGAGAATAAAAATTTAATATTTCATTTAAATTGAGTCAGTATATATGCAATGTCCTAGAAATCTTTTTTTGAACCCCGATTAACTACGGCATTTAATTTTAAAGCAGAAAGGTCTTCAATGCTTGCAATGTTTATATTATCTATTTTTTTAGGCTCTTTTAAAAGTGGGTATTGATGTGAAATAAACTCAACTTTTATTTCTGAAATAAAACATCTGACCAAATTAGTGCCAGTTTCAATATTTATTGCATCTAAATCTTTTTCTAGGGTAAAAGCCAAAGATTGTGAGTCGAAGTTTTGATGGATAAAAAAATCTAAATCTATTGATTTACGATGTCCGAGCCAAAGTGCCAATGCCGTTCCTCCAACTAAATAAAAATTGTCGAATTGTTTAGCCTTCCTTAATTTATGTAAAACTACCAGGAGTGTTGGATGAACTGCTTCTGTATGTAATTTTATAGATTCCAGTTAGTTGCTTGTTTTTGTTTTATTCGAAATGAACGAAAATCAGCGGGTTGAATTGAAAAAATATTGGCAAAAAAATACATGGTTTTATCTTCGAGAAATCGCGTGTTTATTAAAGTTTCTTTAATGACTCTCGCCCCATAGAAATCCCAAATTAATTTCACATCTTTTTTAGTTCCTCTGTCCATAACACGCGGAATAACGAAAGACTTTTGTTCGGTAAAATTAATAGTAGAGAAATTAATATCCCAAAAAAGTGCTTCTGTTATTTGTGATTTTATTTCTACTTCTGTCATGTTTTCATACGAATTTAATCAAAGTTAACTATTTTAACTTAACATCAACTTTAAATTAATTTCTCTTTTAATGCTTGTCCTGTATATGATTTTTCAACCTTTACCAACTCTTCCGGTGTCCCTTCAAAAATTACTTCTCCTCCCAAATTTCCGCCTTCCGGACCAAGGTCAATAACCCAGTCGGCCGATTTAATAATTTCCATATTGTGTTCAATAATAACGATTGAATGACCACGAGAAATTAGAGCATTAAACGAATCGAGTAGTTTTTTTATATCATGAAAATGTAGTCCGGTTGTAGGTTCATCAAAAATAAATAGGGTGGGCGAATCTTTTTCTTTTGCCAAAAATGAAGCTAGTTTCACTCGCTGGCTTTCGCCACCCGAAAGTGTGCTTGACGATTGTCCCATTTTTATGTATCCCAAACCTACATCTTGCAAAGGTTTTAAGCGTTTGGTGATTTTTTTCTCGGTTGATGATTTTCCAACTGAAAATAGCTCGATTGCCTGATTAACCGTTAAGTTTAAAATATCATCAATACTTTTTTCCTGATATTGAACATCAAGAATGTCTTCTTTAAATCGTTTTCCGTTACAACTTTCGCAAAGAAGGAAAACATCAGCAAGAAATTGCATTTCAACTTTAATTGTTCCTTCCCCCTGACATTCGTCGCAGCGTCCTCCGTCAACATTAAAAGAGAAATGAGAAGGTTTTAACCCGAGAATTTTTGATGCCTGTTGATCGGCGAATAATTTTCTTATTTCGTCGTACGCTTTTAAATAAGTAGCTGGATTGGAGCGAGATGATTTTCCAATTGGATTTTGGTCGATAAATTCGAGAGCATTTAGCAAATTGTAGTCACCTAACAAAGCATCGTGTTCGCCGGTACGTTCCCCGTATCCACCTAATATTTTAGTTATTGCAGGCGAAAGAATTTTCGAAACAAGTGATGATTTTCCTGAACCACTTACACCCGTAACAACAGTAATTACATTAAGCGGAAATTTTACTTTTACATTTTTTAGATTGTTTTCGCGAGCACCAATAATGTCAATAAAGTTGGTCCATTTTCTTCGTTGTTTGGGAACTATAATTTTTTCTTCCCCCGTAAGATATTTTGCAGTGAGACTTTCAGGGCTTTTATGCAATTCTGTGTGATTTCCATGAAATACAACCTTGCCACCGTGCTGACCGGCAAACGGACCAATATCTATAATTTCATCGGCTGCACGAATTATCTCTTCATCGTGTTCAACTACCATAACGGTATTTCCAATTTTCTGTAAACGACGTAAAACTTTTATTAATCGTGCCGTATCGCGCGAATGCAATCCGATACTTGGTTCATCGAGAATATAAAGCGAACCGACTAAACTACTTCCTAATGATGTGGCTAGATTTATCCGCTGCGACTCGCCACCTGAAAGAGAGGAAGAAAGCCGATTTAAAGTTAAATAACCCAAGCCCACTTCGCACAGAAATTCTAAGCGGCTACTAATTTCTAGTAAAATTCGTTTTGCAATTGCACTGTCGTTTTTATTCAAATTAATTTGTGCAAAAAAAGTATTTAAATTTGAAACCGGCATTAAAACAAGTTCTTGCAACGACTTGTCTGTAATTTTAACATAGCCAGCTTCTTTTTTTAGCCGGCTGCCCTTACATTCCGGGCAAATTGTTTTTCCGCGGTAACGCGAAAGCATTACACGATATTGAATTTTATAGCTGTTTTCTTCAAGATATTTAAAAAAATGATTTAATCCTTTAAAGTATTTGTTACCTGTCCAGATTAGAAATTTTTGTGCTTCGCTTAATTCGTAAAATGGTTTATGAATTGGAAAATCAAATTTTTCAGCGGTATAAATCAATTGGTTTTTCCATTCGCTCATTTTTTCACCTTTCCAACAAGCAACAGCATCCTGATAAATAGAAAGCGATTTGTTAGGAATAACAAGATCTTCGTCAATTCCGATTACTTTGCCATAACCCTCACATGTTGGGCACGCTCCAACCGGATTATTAAAACTAAACATATGAACCGAAGGCTCTTCGAACTCAAATCCATCGGCGCTAAATAAATTAGAAAATGTTTGATGAACGGTTTCGTTTTTATTAAAAGCTTTAACCCTGCAAGTGCCATGCCCCTCAAAAAAGGCAGTTTGAACCGAATCCGCAATTCTGCTTTTTGTATCATCGTCGAAATGCACCGAAATACGATCGATTACCAAAAAGCAATTGCTTCCACAAAAATGCTCTTCTTTGTTTTTTAATAATTCGTCAATTTGTTTAATCTCTCCATTTGTTTCAAGTCGTGTAAATCCTTGCTGCATCAATAATTCAGCCTCTTCTAAAATCGTTCTTCCGTTTTTAGGATTTAATGGAGAAGTAATAATTATTCTGGTTTCTTCATTAAAAGACAAAACATAATCGACCACATTCGAAACCGTATTTCGGGTAACTACCTTTCCGGTAACCGGCGAAATTGTTTTTCCAATTCGTGCAAAAAGTAGTTTTAAATAATCATATATTTCGGTTGAAGTTCCTACCGTTGAACGTGGATTTCTGGTATTTACTTTTTGTTCGATAGCAATTGCCGGCGGAATTCCTTTAATAAAATCGACTTCAGGTTTATTTATTCTTCCCAAAAATTGCCGTGCATACGAAGATAGACTCTCAACATATCTTCTTTGTCCTTCAGCAAAAAGCGTGTCGAAAGCCAATGAGGATTTACCAGAGCCCGAAACTCCGCTTACAGCAATAAATTTATTTAAAGGAATTTTTAAACTGACATTCGTCAGATTATGTACCCTAGCATTCTGAATTTCAATGTATTTTGTGTTGTTTTTATTCGGCATAATTATATGAGAAATGGAATATTTTTATAAAAAATTTGTATTTTAAAGTAAAAAGCACCACTTTTACTCCGTACAAAATTAATAATTTGTTTCACTTCACTAAAAATTACGCCTATAGATAAACTATACTTTTTGTTTACAATTAAATAGAAGGTAATGTTGAGATTAAAAGCATTGAACGACAATGAGCTCGTTCAGAAGTTTATCGAAGGTGATAAAAATTCATTAGAAGTTTTAATTCATCGGCACAAGAGTAGAGTGTTTTCATACATTTTGCTTATTGTGAAGAATCAGGAATTGGCGGAAGACATTTTTCAGGAAACATTTATAAAAGTAATTCGCTCGTTAAAAAGAGGGAAGTATATTGAAAACGGCAAATTTGTTTCCTGGGTATTAAGAATTTCTCATAACCTGATTATCGATCATTTCAGAAAAGAAAAGTTAAAAGGAACCATCTCTAACGACAGTTCTACTGTGGATATTTTTAATTCACAAAAATTTTCTGAAGAAACAATAGAAGATCAAATAGTCAGCAATCAGATTTTGAATGAAGTGAAGGAACTTATTTGTGAATTGCCTGAAGATCAACAACAGGTTATTCATATGCGCCATTATATGGAATTAAGTTTTAAAGAGATTGCCGAGCAAACCGGGGTAAGCATAAATACTGCACTGGGACGCATGCGCTACGCTCTAATTAATCTTCGTAAATTAATAGAACAAAAGAAATTAACTCTAACAAAGATTTAACTCTTATTAACACAATAATTGTGTATTGTGGGCGTTCTTGGATTAAATAAAAATTTAGTTTTAGATTGCCTATGAAAAAACACTCTACCTTAATTTATTTTGTTAATAATTTTCAAGTTGAATCAGCGCAAAGCAAGATTGACGTAGTGAATGAAGATTCATTAACAGCGATGGAGTTTGAACCATCGGAACATTCGATAAAAAAAATTCTTGATTTTGCCCAGTCCTATGAAGTGTTAGAAACAAAAAACACGGGGCATGTAGAAATGATTTTAAACTAATTGAAAGGCACTTTGGACGGTGCCTTTTTTTTATGGTTTTATTTTTTTAATGTTAATCGAATAACAAAAAACCCGAGCAAACCAGCTATCATCGAACCAATTAATATTCCCATTTTTGCCGAATTAATAAGAACTGCATCGCTAAATGCGAGGCCGTTAATGAAAAGCGACATAGTAAAACCAAGTCCACCTAAAATTGAAACCCCGGCTAATTGTTTAAGTGAAACATTTAGAGGGAGTTGTGATAGTTTTAGTTTTATTGATAACCAGGAAAATAGAAAAATACCCGAAAAATTACCAACCACCATAGCTATTGCAATATTTAAAGATAGAGTGAGATTTGTGTCGCCTGAAAAACTAAAAATTACTCCAGCATTTGCTAAAGCAAAAATGGGCATAATTAAATAGGAAACCCAACCATGTAAACGATGTTCAAGATATTGCAAAGGAGGAGCAGTCTTTTCGGTGAGATCGTCTAATTCATCAAGAGCCTCGAGTTGTTTTTTTGTTAGTACCGTTTTTTCTTCGTTGGTAGTACATTCCTTTAGAAAATCGTTTAAAATATCTTTTCCATTTTCGGAAAACGAAAGCGTATTGGTTTTTCTTTGAATAGGTATTGTGAGGGCCATTAATACACCTGCTATGGTCGAATGAATTCCTGATTTAAGAAACAGAACCCACACAATAACACCTGCGATAAAAAAAAGATATTTTGAATAATACCCAAATTTTGTAAAAAGTGAAAGAACTAAAACTACTGCAAGCCCGATAAGAATATTTGCCCAAATGAGGTTTGAACTATAGAAAAATGCAATTACCAAAACCGCTCCCAAATCATCGATTATGGCAAATGCAATTAGAAATATTTTAAGCCCCGAAGGAACACGATTACCTAACAATTTTAAAATACCAAGCGTAAATGCAATGTCGGCTGCCATTGGAATTCCCCAACCTTGCGAACCTGCATTCCCTTTGTTAAGTAATGTAAACAGTAATGCAGGAACAATCATTCCTCCAATTGCAGCAAAAAATGGAAGCGAAGCATTTTTTAATTGGCTTAGCTCGCCTGTTATTATTTCGCGTTTTAATTCCAATCCAATTAAAAAGAAAAAGATAGCCATTAAACCGTCGTTTATCCATTTTAAAAGTGGCTTTGAGAGTTCAAACCCCGGAAAAGTTATGGAAATATCGTTGTGCCAAAAACTTAAAAATGTATCGCTAATTGGGCTGTTTGCCAGAATTAATGCAGAAACTGTAGCAGTAAAAAGTATAATACTACTGGAAGTTTCTAACTGAACAAAATTATTAATTGATCTTTTTATACGTTTCATTTTTAAGTTTTTGGTATAACGAAGAAATCCAACATTTGTTTAAAGTAGCAAAACTTTTAGTCAAAAATTGAAATTGCATATACAATATTGTTTTTCTCATAAATATACCATATATTCGTGATATCAAAATAATATCATATTACTAAAATAATAATATCATGGAAAAACAATACAAAGGTCTCGGAGGTTATTTGTTTCTATTTTTAGAATTACTTGTTTTATTGATAATCGTTTTCGGATTTATGCGAGGAATGGTTGTCTCTTCAATTGTTTTAATACCAGTATTTATTTTAATTGCGATTGGTTTTACAGTTGTAGATCCAAATCAAAGTTGTGTTATGGTGCTTTTTGGAGCATACAAAGGAACAATTAAAACCAATGGGTTTTATTGGGTAAATCCGTTTTTCGTTCGCAAAAAAATATCATTGCGTGCTAGAAATTTCGATAGCGAAACCATAAAAGTAAACGACAAACTTGGAAACCCGATTATGATTGGTTTGGTGCTGGTTTGGAGAGTGGAGGAAACTTTCAGAGCTGCTTTTGGAGTTGATGAATACGAACATTTTGTTGTTGTACAGAGTGAAGCAGCCTTACGTAAACTTGCTGGTTTATATCCGTACGATAATATTGAAGACGAAACTGCAAAAGTTACACTGCGCGATGGAACTGAAGAAGTAAATGATGAATTGGAACGTGAAATTATCGAACGTCTGGATATTGCAGGAATCGAAGTAATCGAGGCCCGGATTAATCACATTGCGTACGCCCAGGAAATTGCACATGCTATGTTAAAACGCCAACAGGCAACTGCGATTGTGGCAGCTAGATTTAAAATTGTTGAAGGTGCAGTAAGTATGGTTGAAATGGCTCTGGAACAACTCAGCCAGAAAGAAATTGTGGATTTGGATGATGACAAAAAGGCCACAATGGTAAGCAATTTAATGGTGGTACTTTGTGGAGACAAAGATGTTACTCCCATTGTAAATACAGGAACTTTATATTAGTAAAATGGAAAAGGTTCTGTTTAAGGAAGAGCAAAGATTTTCGCAATGGTGGCTTTGGCTGGTATTAATAGGTGCTTTTCTAACCGTATTAATTCCTTTTGGATGTGGAATTTATTCGCAAGAGGTTTTAAATAAACCTTTTGGCGATACTCCAATGAGTACAGAAGGATTAATTGTAGTGGGGGTTTTTTCGAACTTAATGATGGCTTTTATCTTTTATCTTTTGATAAAGTCGAAGCTGAAAACCAAAATTACAAGCGCAGGAATTTGGGTTTCGTACCCACCAATAATTAACAAGTGGAAAAAATTTACTCCGTCGGAGATTGAGAAATATGAAGTAAGAACGTACAGAGCCAACTGGGAATTTGGTGGACATGGAATGAAACGAAGAAAGAAGTTTGGACAATCTTATACAGTTTCCGGAAATATTGGGTTACAATTATATTTTAAGAACGGCAAGAAATTGTTAATTGGAACTCAGAAAAAACAGGCAATTGAACATGCCATGGGGAAAATAATGGGTACGGGGAGAATACTTTTACCTGAAGAAAAGCGCAACAAAAAAAATGTTTCCCCGGTTTGGAAGAAGACAAAGAAAATTCTAATAATTCTGGCGGTAGAAGTTGTATTAGCCATTTTGATTTTCGGCCTAATCCAAATTTTTAAGTGAGGTATTAGCAAAAGAAGGGAGAGAATATGGCGAAGAAAAAATCATTTGTATTACGCGTAAATCCTGAAACAATGCAAGCAGTTGAAAAATGGGCTGCAGACGATTTTCGTAGCATTAACGGGCAATTGGAGTGGATTATTCATAACGCCTTAAAAAATGCCAAACGCCTTAAGAAAAACTCAGGAAATGAGTAGATATAAAAAGATAATTTCCAAAGAAAGGAAAGTACCGTTCCAAAAAAAATACTTACCATGTAATTACTCAGGTAGCCTAAACTTCTGATTATTTGTGTTTTATAATTAAAAGATTCACGCAAAGAACGCAAAGTTAAAGAGACGCAAAAAGCGCAAAGCATTTGCAATAAGCTCTTTGCGCTTTTTGCGATAATCTTTGCGAACTTTGCGTGATATATCTAGTATTCTGAAAATCAATTCAATAACGTCGATTTGGACACCTGAGTAGTTACCTTACCATAAATGCATGGTGGATTACGCTTATCATTTCTTCCATCGTTTTAATTGTGCAATTAGTAATTTATATCAGAAACTAATACCTATAATTCAGAATATAATTGAGCGGACTCAAGTGGCTTTTAAAACAAAATACCATGAATCAGAAAACTTATACATGCCCAAAATGTGGCAATCGGAAAGCAGATGTTGATCAAATAAGAACCACCGGATCGGGATTTACCCGGTATTTTAATATTCAAAACCGGAAGTATTCGACAGTTTCTTGTACTCAATGCGGATTTACAGAATTATACCGAAGTGGAAAAGCGGGCGGGGCAAGCAATGTTCTGGATTTTTTAACTAATTAATTATTGAATAACGATCTTGGTAAATTTGCCGTTGCTCGATTTGGCAATATAAATTCCTTTTGTCCAATTAATTACCGAAACAGTACTTTGCAATTGTGGGTTTTTTATGGAATACTGTTTTTTTCCATCTAAACTAAAAAAATTAATCTCCCGAATTTCATTTCCAGCAATTATTCGAATATAATCGTTAGCGGGATTTGGATAAATTTTTAGTTTATTCGATTCAATAACAGAAATAGCGGGTTCAATTCCTGTGTTATTATTTCCTTCGTTCCAAAGCAAACCAATTTCCTCTGAATTTAAAGCACGGTCATAAATTCGCACTTCATCAATCATTCCTTTAAAATGAAAAAAACGATCGTCCTGCCCAAAACGTCCGTATCCCAAAGCCAGAACTTCTTTGGCTGGAACATCAGTAAAAAAATCGTGATACGTTGAATTTGAACCCAAATTATATCTTCTATTTACCAACTCCTCGCCATTTAAATATCCGATATTTCCATTAGAATCTACAATTGCCACAAAATGATACCAGGTATTTGGAGTCAGGTTTTCACGCGAATCAAAACAAAAACCCTGATTTACGATTGTAAAATATAAGCGACGGTTTTCCGGGTCACCTTCATTTGGACCGTGCCCGATTTCAATAATCAAACTGTTGTGATCCGAATTTTCAGAACTTTCTCCAAAATACAAAATAGGTAAAATGTTGCCGCCAATATTCTCGAAATTAAACCAAACTGAAATTGTTCCAACTTCTAAATTACCAATTTCAGAAGGGGGAGTTTCATTTTGATTTGGAAATAATACAGCATCCTGAACCGAATTAAATTGAATCGCTTTTCCGCTAATTCCATCCACATGATCAATTTCATACGAAGTCCCATTTATCCCGTTTCCCGAATCATCGACAATAATATCTGATGAGTCATTATTAAAACTCCAGTGTGAAATTAATCCTGTTTCGAGGTTCTGACAGGTAGATTGGATGCCAAGTAGTAGTGAAAATAAAATAAGCGTCAAATATCTCATCGTAAATATTGAAAATCTAAAAATAACAAATAAATTATCTTTCAATTTTTAAAAACTACTATCTATTTTTATATTGCGATGTAGTCTTTTTTTTAGTCTGAATTTCAGATTATCAAATTTTAAAGTAATTTAATGCGCTGAAAGTTGAGACCAAAACTAAACCTAATATTATGAAAAATTTAAATTCTCGTCGCGAATTTCTAAAAAAATCTGTTGCTGGAACAGCAGTTGTAATGGCAGGTGGAATTCTTCCGGGTTTTAGTGCAGAAAGTTATAAACGAATTATTGGGGCAAACGATAAAATCAGGGCTTCGGTAATGGGTGTAAATTCACGGGGAACAGCATTGGCACAGAATTTTGCGTTTCAAAAAAATTGCGATGTTATTCACATTTGCGATGTTGATTCGCGGGCAATCGAAAAATGCGTTAATACGGTTAAAAAGGTTCAGGAAACTAAACCAGAAGCTTTTGAAGATTTTCGTAAATCGTTGGAAAGCAAAGATGTAGATTTAATGGTAATTGCTGCACCTGATCACTGGCACGCACCGGCAGCACTTCTTGCATTGCAAGCCGGCAAACATGTTTATGTCGAAAAACCTTTGAGTCATAATCCAAACGAAGGTGAAATTTTGGTTGAAGCGGCGGCTCGTTATGGGAAATCAATTCAAATGGGAAACCAGCGACGTTCGTGGCCAAATGTGATTGAAGCTATAAGTGAATTAAAAAAAGGAACTATTGGAAAGCCGTATTTTGGAAAAGGATGGTACACAAATAACCGGGGGCCAATTGGAATTGGAAAGGAAGTTGCTGTACCCGAATGGTTAAACTGGGATTTGTGGCAGGGTCCAGCACCGCGAAAAAATTACAAGGATAATATTGTTCATTATAATTGGCACTGGCTTTGGCATTGGGGAACCGGCGAAGCTTTAAATAATGGGACACACATGATCGACCTTTTACGTTGGGGATTCGATGTTGATTACCCCGTGAAAGTGAGTTCGAATGGTGGAAGATTTCGGTACAAAGACGATTGGGAAACTCCTGACACACAAGTTATTAATCTCGATTTTGAAAATGATATTTCAATGAGCTGGGAGGGGCGAAGTTGTAACGGAAAACATATTGAAGGAAGCTCGGTTGGGGTAGAATTTTATGGCGAAGAAGGAAGTATTTTGATTTCCGGCGGAAACGAATATAAAATTTTTGACCTGAAAAATAATATTGTAAAGGAAGTTAAAGACACAAAGGAGATTGATTCGCGCGATGCTGCAAATCCGGCCAGTCATTTAGATGCCCTGCACATTAGAAATTTATTTGGTAATATTTTAACAGGCGAAAAACTGAAGGCCGACATCGACTCGGGTTACAAAAGTACATTGTTGGTTCAGCTCGGAAATATCGCTCAAAGAGTTGGACATTCATTAGAAATTAATCCTGAAAATGGTCATATTGTTGGTGATAAAAAAGCTCAAAAACTTTGGTCGCGCGATTATGAAAAAGGATGGGAAATGAAACTTTAAAAAATAATAAACACAGTTCGATTTTATATACGGTCACAGTCAGACTGAGCGAAGTCGAAGTCATAAATAATATTAAAAAATTGAAAGATAATCTATAACATTATGAAATCGAGAAGAAATTTTATAAAAACCATAGGAAGCGGAGTCGCAGTATCTGTAATTTCTCCAGTTACTTTAGCGAATTCTTTTTCTGATGAAAAAAAATTACGCATTGGAATTATTGGTGCTGAAAATTCTCACACAGCCGGTTTTGGAAAAATGTTTAATATCAATAAAAAATTTCCGGGAGTTGAAGTAAAATACGTTTGGGGAGAAACCGATGAATTTGCAAAAATTGCGATGGAAAAAGGGGGTATTCCAAATCAGGTAAAAAATCAGGAAGAAATGCTGGGGAAAATAGATGCATTAATTGTCGATCACCGGCATCCAAAATATCATCTCGAAGCTGCAACTCCCTTTGTAAAAGCAGGAATTCCAACTTTTGTAGATAAACCATTTTGTTACAGCGCAGCCGAAGGAAAAGAGTTTCTGCAAATGGCAAAAAAATTGGGAACACCAGTAACTTCGTACAGTTCGATTGCTCAGAGTAACGCAACTTTCGATATGAAAAAACAGCTCGAAACAATGGGCGAAATTAGCCAGGTTGTAAGATATGGACCGG
>Ga0307988_1001488_pt1 | contig 13069 bp, 16 predicted proteins | sample EllFjometagen183_FD_203166 | JGI IMG/M metagenome (GOLD analysis project Ga0307988, IMG submission 203166) | Marine microbial communities from Ellis Fjord, Antarctic Ocean - #183 | ecosystem: Environmental > Aquatic > Marine > Unclassified | place: Southern Ocean | collected 2014-10-08 | reverse complement strand
GTTTGTTGAAGGTTTTACTGTTCATAAGTAAAACGTCAGTTTTGAGTTCATTGCCGTCAAGCATATCAAACAGAGTCACAAATGAGCTCTTTTTGATAGACCCGTCGGAGTCTAGTGTTACTGTTGCCTCTTGATTCGCAGAATCCAAAGCGATAGCAGAATCAAACTTGGTCATCCAAGATTGATCTTCTTGCTTTTGAATATCTTTGATAGAGTTCTTTTCAATTACATCAGTCAGCGGCATTTCATATGCTAGAAGTTCTTCTTCAGTTTTCTGAAAATCATCAGAAGCTACTGCGAAGAACGGTATTTCGAAACGTTCGCCTGCAATGTAAGTTGTATCAGCTTCACCACGGAAGTTGATGATTGTAGCATTTGAGTCTGGTTCAATATCTACTATTTTTACCAGTCCTTCATGCTGCACTGAGCGTTGGCAGTCTGCCTGTGTTACGTACTCTGGGTTAATGATCTTTCTTGCAAATGAGACTTCGCGAATTTTTTGACGAATGAATGCAGATCCGGCCATAGCCACTTTATCCATTCCTTCTTTTGAATCCATCTTCTGTAAGAATAGTTCATTAATAGTATCGGCTGTTAAATCCATAATATAATTCTCCTAATCCTTATTTAGTTGTGAACTCTACGCAGTTCGTGAAAGTTGTACCTAGTAAAGTAATACTAGCAACTTTTCTCATTACAACGCCTACAGATGTTACTGCAGCAGTTGTTTTAGCAAGTTTACCCGCGCTGTTAACTGTCAGGTTATCTCCCTGTGCAAGTCCAGCGTAATCAGCTACCTGATCGGTGATAGCACGCATGTAACCGTCAAAAACGGTTAATTTGCCTGTAGCAGCGATGTCGGGTGTCCAACCAACTGTACCGTCACGGTTTGATTCTGACCAGACTGGAAAAGCCAGTCTTGTTGCGCCTGATGGAAGGTCAAATTCGTCACTAGAATTTAGGGTTACCCAAGTTCCTGTAACACCACTTGCTAACGCGCCAGCTGTTGCTGTCTTGTCGAAGCGATTTGCCCTTTTCAGGTCACTCAATAGTTTTAACATTTAGGAATTCCTCCTCTTTATTTATTGCAGATAGTCGTCTACTAATAGTGCGGAAATTACACTTCGTCCAATAACATTGCTGTTAGTGGGTCCATGTCTCCATTGTCCGCTCCCTGGGAACTGAGTGATCCCAGGTTTAGTTCTCCAGTTTTCGTAAGTTCAATTGCTTTGGATATAATCTTAAGTTCATCAAGATCATTCTCCATGTACGTAGCGTATTTTTCCATGGCTTCTCTTCCAGAAATATCAGAGGCTGTCTTTTCCAAGATCTCCTCTACCATTCCTCTCCGTTCTTCCATATCTCTATACTCCTGTACTTCAGCACTTAAATTACGCAAATGAGAGGCCGCTGTTTTCATTATATCGTTTTGTGTGATACTCATAATAGGCCCTCCTGTTGAATATTATTTATTTTGGGATGCGCCTTCATAATACTGCGCAATCTCGTTAATTTTTTTATCGTTCTTATTTTTCATGTAGTAACCAGTACCCGCTGCTGCTGCTGCTCCACCGACTATGAATGGTACAACTGCGTCGCCAAGCGCGCCTTCTTCCGCGTTACCTGATAATTTTTTAGAACGTCTAGCCAATTCTTTAGCTTCTGCTGTAAGTTTGGCTGCATCATTTTCAATCTCAGCAATACGTACACCTTTGTCAGCCGCACGTCTTACCTTTTTAGCTTTTTGCATATCAGTCATTGCTCCAAATCCACGTCTGGCTGTACCAACTCTGAATCCCTGTTTTTCAAGTTCTTCTTGATTGGTGCCAACTATGTCTTGTAGCACTGCTAATTTAGCTAAGTCATCTAATAATGTATCTTCTTCAGAAAAAGCATCTAGAAGTTCAGCGGTTTTTTCAACCTCTTCTAAATCTAGAGCTTGGTTTGGTTCGGATACATTACTAGTATCTTCTACAAAATCTGAAATCTTCATATTAGCTCAGTGCCGCGCTTCCTACTAAAGCTGCACCGCCTCCTGCTGCCGCACCTGCCCAAACACGCTCGTCTTTCCACCAGTCTGCCTGACCTTTTTTATCAGGGGTTGGAGGTGCCATTGGAGTATTTTTTGCTGGATTAACTTTTTTGTTAACTTCTGACATCCTTCCGCGTTGTTTGCCTTTGTAGTATTTAGTTTTTAAAACTTCTTCCTTTCCGTGCATTCCAACTGCTTTCCTGTCTTTGCCAGTGTTTCCACCAGCCTTACCAGTTTTTTTCTCCATTAACCGTTCTGAAGCTTTTTTCTTTCCAGCTGGAGATTTGTAGGTTTTGGCGTTTACAGTTTTATTTGTAGTTCTCTGCGCTCCACCAACACCCTCTAATCTCGCAATATTTTTTTGTTCTTTTAAAATATCGTTCTTATTAGTTAGTCCTTTTAAAACTGATTTTCGCTTTTTAATGGCGCTCCCCAATCTATTAAGAATAACTTTTTTTGCTGCAATCTTATAAAAAGCTCTACCCATTTGGTCAGCCATGGCTACCTTTGTAAAGGTAGCCGCGGCATCGCCGGTAGGTAAGATGAGATCATTATAATATTTACTCATTCTTGACCTCCTAATTATTCAGTAAGTTCTGCTTCTATTTTTGCCTGTTCGTCAGCAAAAGCGTGAGCCATGATACGGCCTAGCTGATCATACTCAGCTACTTTTTCTTGCTCATCGTCTTGTGCTAGATCACTGTCAATCATAAATTCAGCTACTTTGATTACGTCGTCTTCGTCGTAATCTTCACCATATTCTTCTGATAATGCTTCTTCAGCTAAGCTTGCATATTTAACAACAGCATTAATACGCTCTTGGCTAACTGCTTCAGCTTCCGCTACTTTCTGCATATCTTCATATGTTTCTAATAAGTTACCCATTATTACACCTCCTCTTCTGGAAAGTATCTTTCCATTAGAGCTTCTGTGATTTTCAAAGCTCCTGTTTTAACTGCTTCTGCTCCAGGTACGGCGGCACGTTCTTGTGCTTTACCCATATCTGCTGCTAGAGGCTGGTTGCCTTCCATTGGATCAATTTTGCCTAGAGGCTGTGGTCCAGCAGGTGTAGCGATTTCGCCAACTCCTACTTTGTTTGCAGCTGTGTATTGAGCGATAAGCCCATTAGCTGCAGCTTGTGCTTGCTGATGACGCTGTGCTGGTTCTCCACGACCCACTTCAATAGCTGGGTTGATTGGAATTGCACCTGGATCAGCTGGATACTGTGCTACTGGAGCAACTGCCAACTTATTCAGTTCGTCATGAAAAGCACGAGCCATGATACGTCCTTGTGCATCTGCTTCGGCTACTTTATCCATTTCAGAATCTTCTAGAGTTTCGGGTGTCTCCATCACTTGCTCTTCTACTACTGGTGCTGCTGATGCAACTTTTTCAGTGTCTTGTAGAGCGGCGTTAAAATCTTCTGCTGGATTTTCAGTCTCGGCTAATGCCTCTAGGACTTGTTCCATATTAATTCCCATATTATCATTCCTCCTGATTATATATGTGTTACGTCGTTAAAAAGTATATCCAATTTATCTGCTGATAGCGTAGATATTACTTTCCTTATATTGTCATTTTGCGATGACATTTTTAATAAACTTGATTGTACTTTGCCTAATCCCCATCCACCTGCAACACTTGCAAGAAAAGGATGTTTTCTAATTAGATTTTGAACTTGCCCAATTTGTTCGCCTTTGCGAACTTTAGACTCTTGGTGTCCAGCATAAACATATGATGCCGGAACCGCTAACAGGTACCTTGATAGTATGTTAGGGTCTGAAATATATCCTGCTGATTTATGCAAATCTTTTTGAATTTGAAGTGCAGCTAAACTTCCAGCTCCTACTAGGATTGGAATTAGCCATGGGCGTCTTAATAAAAAAGCATCTAATTTACCAGTACGCTCTACACCACCAATATGATCGGTGGCTTTTTGCATTCCATAAAATAATCCCGAAAGAGACGCTGTGGCTAATAGTGGATTCTTGTATGGTAGTAATTTAGGATCTTCCTCTACGCCCAAAAACACCTTTCTAATTTGTGAAGGGTCTTTTTTTAAATAGAATTCATTGTCTTCTTTTGAATCGCCCATAGCCACCTTTTCTAAAATACGAGCAGTCACTAATGGTTTAGTCAGAGCTCTCTCTTTTATCAGGTGTGCATATTTGACGGCTAGCTTATCATTAAAGTTTGCTAATGATATATCTTCTGAGATTATAGGGCGAGTATTCTCGTCTATATCTATCAGACATATCTTATTAGCGTCTAAGGCTTCAGCCAACTTTTCCTGTCCCTGAGAATACAAAGCGACTCTTTGAAAGTCCATAGGCGTTGGCATAATGCGCATTCCCATCAAGGTAGAACACACTTCTCCTAAAGAAGCGCCCTTTACCATAGCTTTTAATTCGTGTTTTGGTATCTCAGGTTGAGACAAAAATATATTCCCGTTTGGGTCTTTTGTTATTGTTTGTACTTCTGCTGAGGACTCAACTTCTTTATAAAGATCAGCTTCTTTAAGGGCGGCCTCCCTTAAAAACTCTTCTCCTAATTCCGCGCTGGATCTAGCAGATACAGTACTAGCAATTTTTTGCATTACTCCTGCTGTAGCGTCTGCTGGTATAATAACAAAACTTATATCAAAGAACTTCGCTGCAGGATTAATTGCGTACGTTTTTCTACCATCTGGATATACTCTATTCATTTCATATTTGAGATGTCTACAGTAATCAGGTAGTTTTTTTGCTTTGTGCCCACATATTGAGCATTGGTCATAAGGAGTTCTCATACCCATTGATACAGCTGGATACTCTCCTTGTTGGATTCGGTTTACAAATCTTTCGTCTTTATTCTCGTCTAGCTCACAAACAAGTTCTACACGGTGCATGTCTTTATTATATGAACTGTGTAAAATTTTACCTAGAGCTGTTTCTGGATTTTTATTCTTGTGATGTTTATATACGTGACCTTGGTCTTCAAAATGCTTATGATATTTTTCAAGTACAGGTTCCCCTATATAGTCGCCGTTTCTATTCGGCCCATACCATTCACCTGCAGATAGTGCATTTACCAATACATAAACTTTAGAATCCTTTATTTCAAGGTTCTTAATGTAGTGGTTTAGCTCTGAAGATATTTCGGCTGTTTTGGTTAATACACCTGGGTGTACCAGTTCCATCTCAACGCCATTCTTATCCTCAGGATAGAATTCTAAGCGTTTATACATTTATTGTATACTTGGTGTTTTGATGCCGCCGGCATTGCCAGCTATCGATCCAGCTAGTCCGCTTCTATGTGGATGTGCTTCTCCATATGCTTTCTGCGTCGATACTAGATCTTTAATAGTAGAATAAGGTGGTCCTCCCACTTCTTCATACTGGATAGCCTGCTTAATATATGCACCAGCTGCCAAAGGATCTTGTGCAATAGCTGGAGCAAAGTGGATTAGTGAATCCCAATACTTTTTAACTAGTAATTGGTCTTCTCCCTTTAACTCAGGTCTATGGTCTAACATATTTTTATAATCATGATTCTGTGCTGCTTGCACTTTATCTCTTGTGGCATAGTCAACACTTTTTGCCATTAAATAATTTGATGCTGCAAATGCTGGTGCTGCTAATGCTCCAAACATTAATGCTTGGGCAGGGCCAGATGCGGCTTTTTCCATGTCACCGCGAACTAAACTTTCCAACTCTGCTTTGAAAGCAGCAGTTTTCAGCATAGTACTGTCTGTGATTTTACCTTCTTTATAAAGGTTTAAGATCTTTTCCACGTTTGACATATTCTCTTGTAAACCTCACATTTGCTTTAGACGCTTGTGTACGTCCTTTTGCTTTACCTAATCCTATTCCAGCAACTCCAGTTGCTAAACTAGCTGATATTGCTTTGTGGCGAATTACGCCAGTTGTTATACCCTTAACTACTTCTCCACCAACTCCAGCACCGTGTCCTGCAGTCTGCCCTAACGATTTTAGAAATTTTCCTAAACTACGTCCTGCTGGGCCAGCAGCTTCTTTTTGTATTTCTTTTAGAGTAGTATACTCTTCACGAAGTACTGACATTTTAATTAAGCTTTCTACCAATGGATGTGATCTATCAAGTATTCCAGTTGGAGCATCTACTTCATCAAAATTAATTCTTGCTGCTTCTTTTTTTAGTTTTACCGCATAGGCATCTGCGATTAGGGATGTTGTTGGGTCTGGGACTGCTATAACCATGGCCTGTTTAATTAAATCAAATTGGCCTGATTCTAATGCTGCTTGTTTTACTAGATTATATAATGTAGTAGATTCTCTACTGAAAGATTCATCTACTTCTTCTAATCTGCTAGTAACTGCTGCGTTAATATTTTTGGATGCTTTCTTAATAAATTCTTCGTCGGATGCATCTAATCTTTCAAGTTCATCGTCGGATAGTGAAGATACTATTTCAAAATCTTCTGGAATTATAATTTTATCATAATCATAGTTTAATGCTGCAGTCTTCTCAACATTAAATTTTAGACTAGAAGCTATCTTCTCTGAATCAGCTGGATCAAATTCTATGTATTTATCATCTGCTGCGTTATTTAATTTCAAATAAGTTTCCACATTAGCCTGCTCTACAACACGAGCTACCTGTGCGGAATTTAATCCGTAGTGTTCAGCTATCTTAGTGATAGAAGTATTGAGCGGTTTGTTAGAACCAACATACTCTGCCGCTGCAGCTTTACCCATATTCTCGAAGTCCTTACCCATAAACATAGTATAATATAGTCTCCATTTATTAATTTGTCAAGTAATATTTTATTTTGTTTTCCACAATAGTTTGGAGCCTTTTCTAAGATTCTCTTTAGCAGTCAAAATTTGTAGATTATCTTGATGATGTAGTCCACCTTTAGACAGCGGTATAATATGATCGACATGATGCTGTGTTTTTGTGTCTACTGTAAGTTGTTGTGCTTCTTTATAAAATTCTAATATTTTGTCTTGGTCAGAATCTGGAGAAGTTTGATTTAATTTTAGACTACGTCTCTTGGCATCATAGGCTCTTAATTTTTCTGGATTATCCTTGCGCCACTTTTTGATTTGTTTACTAATAGTATATTTGTTAGCTTTTCTATAGGCTATAGAATATTGTGGATTTTGTTCTCTCCACTTTTTGTGCCTTTCGCTAATATCTTCTTTATTAATATTATAATGTTTCTTGTGTCTTTCGTCAATTTCTTCTTTATTTGTTTTATAATAATTGACATTTTGCTCTTTTATTTTTTGTTTATTATCAATTTTATATTGTTGATCACAATTTTTGCAGCTAAATTTTAAACCGTCTTTAGCAGCACGATCCTTAGAAAATTGCTGACTGCCCTTTTCCATTTTACATTTTGTACATTTTTTCATCTAATATACTTCCGCTGAGGCTGATTTGTGTCTGAATGCTGTTTCGCCGCCATAAATCAAGCTTTGAAAGAAGTCGTCTGGGTCTGTATTGGAATAACTAACCTTTCCACGCTCCTCATCATAATTAGTATTAATATTCATTATATCCATTGCGAATGGTTCGAAGTCTTCCCATCTAGGAAATATAATATTTCTATGTTTGATCATATGGAAGTATTCTGTCATAACCTGTGTTCTATTTAGGGTGAACGCTGGCATCTTAGTATTCCATTGTGATCTTTCTTTTTGATTTGGAACATGCTGGTAAGCGATAACTTTCTCAAAAGATGTTCGTTTTCTTATCTCCGCATTAGGAGCTTCTCCTAAACCGTAATCTGCACCAATTAATCTTGCACCCCATTTACCATACTGTTTAGGGATGTTCTCGTGAATATACCCAAAGTCTGCTTCTGGACCAAGATACTTCTTAGCATAAACAACCTTTAGTTTATCTCCCTCAGTTTGTAACACTGTCATAACGGTGTTAGATTTAGTAGAGTTTGTTGGACCATAATCTAGTCCGATGTAAGTAGGTGTTGACCCTGTGATTCTGTCTGGACTCTCTAACATTGGCCCACCTGTGCAACAAGCTTTGACCTCAGCTAGTGTTACTGGTTTGGCACCAGAGTCATACTCTAGACCTAGTTTCTCATTAAAGAATACGCCCTCAGAGTGTTGCTTACGATAGTCCTGGATATCTCTTTTCCAATCAACCCATGGTGCGTTCGCGAACATCATAATGTTAATTCTAAATCCTTGATGGATTGCATTTGGGTCGCCTGTCATAGCCCATACACCTTGACGTGTATCTAGTGGTTTACCACAGTAGCGGCAGATAACTCCAAAGTCACCAAGATTCTTTTCATCTAACATATTCCATTTCTTACAACCGCCATGGTCTGGATGGTTCTGGCATTTGACCATCCACTCATTTTTAGTGGATAGTGCCCAAAGCCTCGCCAACGTTGTCGTCGAAGTCTTTGGTGTGCCTGAGAACATACTCCATTTAAACATAGACCGTGACATTGTTTCCTGCACAACAGGAATAATATCTGGAAGTAAATCCTGGACTTCATCAAAGAAGTTAGCGTCCGCTGAGATTCCTCTCAGTCTATCAGCAGATTGTAATGCATATCTCATATACATCTTAGAGTGATTTAATAGGCTCTTAGTAAATACATTCTGATTAAGAGCACTAGACATAAGATGTTTATGTATATATGGTGTTTGTTCCATAACCGTTTGAACACGGTCATTGGAGAAAATTTTAGTTTGATCAACAGTGGGCGAGATATAAAGTGTTCTAAAACTCTTATGTAGCACACTGTTGGCTAACATTATATTAGCTAACGTGGTTGATTTGGATATCTGTCTACTGGTATTTAACACGATACTGGGATGCATACTATCATATACTGGACGCATAAACTTGTAATCGTCTAGTGATAGTGGTAGGGTGTTCAAGAAGAACATACCCTCTGCAAGCATTGATCGTGTTAACTGCGGGTTCATTATCTAGCTCGTCTGGCCTCTTCGCGTTTTCTTCTTCGTTTGGCTGTAGGCTTTTCGTAGAACTCATTGTTCTTTACATCTTGTAAGATGCCTGCGCTTTTCACTTGATTTTTAAACCGTCTGATAAGTGCTTCAATTGACTCGCCTGGATATTTAGGCCGTACTTCGATTCCCATGTTATTTTTTGATTAGTTTTTCCATATATTTATATAGAATATTTTGCTGTGATTCTCTGGGGGTTCCCCACCCAAAGTAGTAAGCATCTTTGCGCCCCTTTTCTAGATCCTCATACATTTTTAGTTTATCATGTTTGTGGTTAAGGGATTTCGCATATAGTTTTGCGTAGGTGATTTCGTTTCTAAACTCTTCTCTCGGGTCTCGTATATCTTTGTATAACTTTGGGGGTACTGCCCACACGTCGCGCACGAGGTCGTACACTGGGTACTCAGCACCTTCCCAAGTCATGATACCATAGTTTTGTAAGTGGTAGTTAATTGGGTGACTAGTGCCTGGCAACATCCGTTCATTTTTAGATTTTACATATTTCTTTGATCCTTCTATATCAAAACCTTCTCTGAATATCAGATTGATGTCGACATCTGAAGAATCGCCATACTGTCGACCAGCCATACTACCTAATAGATATACACCTACAACAATACCTGGTGTAAGTATTTTATTAATATCTTCGAATATATAAGCTCGCACGTCTGCACGAAGCTTTTCATCTGAGGTAAATAGAGCAGAGCTTAGCTGCGCTAATGGCTGGTCAAACAGTGACATTATTTAAGCTTTTGCGCCTGCGCCGCTAGTTCCACTCTTAGAAGGACCAGATGCTACGTTTTTCTTAGCAGTTGCTTTCTTAGCAGTTGCTTTATGTTTCACTTTACTTCCGTAAGCTTTATTGATCTGGTTCTGAGCACTTGCGTATTCAGATGTACCTTTCTTATTAGAATTACGTCTCTTAACAGCATCACTCAATGTTGATCCGCCGCTAGATTTATTTTTCTTAACTGCTTTGCTCCAATTGTCGCCAGCTTGTTTTTTATCACGCGCACCTTGAGCTGCTTTCATTCTTTTAGAATTTTTAAGGGTTGTTTCTTGCTTTATTCTTTTTTGACGCCCTTTAACTGAGTCAGCATTTCCAGCTTTATTGTCGGCTTTACTTTTATTTACCATGGCAGTTTGCTGTTTTTTTACTGAGCGTTTTTCTTTTCTTGCGGCACGTCTTTTTTTCATTCCGCCTCTTACTTTGTCTAAGAATGCTTCTTTAACAAGTTCAACACTCTCTTCTGTAATATATTTCATTATACATTTCCTCTATTTTGTCTTAAGACTCTACGGTCCGATGGAAGTACTCCCTCACGTCCCGCTCTTGCTCGCCCTACATAACCTCTGGCCTGTAGTGCTCTACCCATGAAACCTAATCCGTAGCCTGCTCCCGCTCCTATTGCGGCACCCGCCAAGGCTCCAGCTGGGCCACTTTTGCCGCCCAGTACTGCGCCCATAACACCAAGACCGATCGCTCCTGATGTTGGGTTAGTCATTGCTCTTGATATTGGATATGTTTCGTCTTTATCAGTAACTTCCATGTTACTCATTATTAATTTTTCTTTTTCTGTTATTCCAGGAGACCCCGCATTTACACGTCCCTGCATAGCCCTAGCATTTATAGCTCTTGGGATATTATAATAATTCCAAGAACTGAGTGAGTTATACCCTCTAGTTAATGGATAAGTGCTTTGGTCTTCTGCAGCCTGTTTTACCATGTATTTCATATATGCCAACTTCTCAAAGAAATCTGAATCAACTATATTTTTATAATGATTCCCTCCTACTTTGAAGGCTGCCTCCTTTTGTTTACGTATTATTTCCGATACTCCTGGAAATTTGTCTGGATGGGTCTTCTGTGCCCACCCATAATATACTTTCTTAACTTGTTTTTTGTGAGTAGTTTTTTTCTGGTTTATTCCGAAGAAATTTGTAGCGTCGTCTATTCCTGAGTTAGCAGCCGTTCTTCTAGCTTGATCTTGATAGCTTCCACCACCGCCCCCAGTTTTCCTTCGCCCTTTACTTCTCCCATAGTTACCGTATTGGCGATTCCAGTCATTTTTGAAAGAATCTTCAAACTTTTCCCATGATTGTTGTTCGGTCTTAATTGCACGCCCCACAGCTTTACCATATCCTACGGCTGCTGCTCCGACTGCGGCGCCTCCAGCTATAGCTAGAATTTTATCAGATTTGGGCATCTTATCATTTCCACCTACTGCGGCAGCGCCTACTGCGCCACCTACGACCGCCCCTGTTGCATAATATTTCATTAGTTTAAATCATCCAGGGTTACTATGTTTGGGGTCTCTTTACCTACTGCATTAATTTCTTTGAATGGGTCTGGCTGTTCTTCGACCGCACCCTCTTTCTTTTTCTTCTTTGGTGTTATAGTATTGTTTTCAGCATGTGCTGCAAGAGCTTTACCAAACAGTGCGTCGAGATCAGTAGCTGAGTCTTGATCTGAATTCAGATCTTTCTCTACCTTCTCTAGGCGTTCTTGAACCTTGAGCATAAGCATACCCCATTTGTGTGCTTGCTCCGGTTGTCGTGTACTTTGTTCTTTGAAATTATAGTAACTATCTACGGTCATGTCGCGCAACATAGCGTCAAATGACTTGTTGGGTGCAACACCCAGTTTCCACATTAGATAATCTTTCTCTTCTTCAAGAGCCATACTATAATACATTTTTAATTGTGGGTCTCGGACATTGTTAGTATAGTCATCTTTCTCATACCTCGACCATTTACTAATATTAAAAAAATACTTTAAAAACGTGTCGAGATCGGCACTGCTATATTCTATATCATACTTGCCGTTGACTATCAGTTCTATGTCCTCAGGAGTTACACCGCTCATAGCAAGGGATGTAATAGTCCTATACATATTTGGATCGTTTAGTACTTTATAAGAACCATCGATTCCGTCTGTAGACTCGGCCACTTGTTTGTCGAACCGATGTCCGAACATTGCCTCGACATCGTGTTCCCGTAGCCAACCTAAGTCAACTACGTCAGTCCCTGCAAAGTAGTCTTCCTGGCCGAGTTTAAGTTTATCGCGCATTGCGTTAACTTCCTTAGATGGAGGAGCCTGCAGGCTATTCTTTTGGAGATCTTTCATGATCTCTTGATTGCTGAGTTTACCAGCTACTAATGTTAGTATATATTTATCGTGTGGGAATTTCATTTCTTCTTCTTCTTTTTATTTGCGCCTAGTAATGACATAGCCCCTACACCGACAGCTAGTGCCCCGCCACCTTTCAAGGCTTTATTAATAGTAGAAGTGGATTTAGCTGCTCCGCTGGAATGTGCCATAATGCTGTCTACGATATTCGCTTGAGATTTTATAGAGGGTTTAATCCCTTTAGCTCCCGCTGCTTGCATTTTCTTATAATCCTTAGATGCTTCGTTTAAGCCTTTACTGACTGCTTTCTGGTTGTTTACGCCACCAGGTTCTATTTTGTCGCCTAACTGGATATGTTTTCCTTGACCACTACGAAGGAATGTTCTAACATTACCGCCTTCATGATTGGCATAGCTAGATGGAGCTTCTGTAAAAGTAACAACTGGTTTCCCGAGAGCTCTTAACTCTGCAGTAGTAGATCCGCCTGGTCTGGTGACTATTAGGTCAGCCTCTGCCATGTGTTTCTTATAATCTGTCTTCTTTGGGTCCCATACTGTTAGGTTCTTTGGAAGTTTCTTGTTTGAGTTTAAATGCTTACGGGCAACCGTGTCACCTGATCCAGGAAGAACAGTAACATTTACTTTCTGTCCACCTTTATTATAATGATCGGCTACCATGGGCCCAACCTCATGAGTTCTTAACCCAAGGGCTCCTCCCATAACAACAACGTTCTTAATCTGATTTTTATTTGAAGTGACTTTTCCGAAGTTCTTTAATACTACAGGTACTTCGCCGGTGACATTAATCTTCTTGCTTGATACTCCAGCGTCTCTTAAACTTTGTCTAGTTGTTTTATTTGGTACATGATATGTTCCGGCATTATCAGTTTTCCATAGATTTGGAGATACCTCATAATCTGTGGCAACTAGGTCTATA
>Ga0307988_1001487_pt1 | contig 13070 bp, 8 predicted proteins | sample EllFjometagen183_FD_203166 | JGI IMG/M metagenome (GOLD analysis project Ga0307988, IMG submission 203166) | Marine microbial communities from Ellis Fjord, Antarctic Ocean - #183 | ecosystem: Environmental > Aquatic > Marine > Unclassified | place: Southern Ocean | collected 2014-10-08 | reverse complement strand
GACTGAGATATCTTGAGAAAGCCATTCAGAAAGCAAACAATATACCTGAATCGGAATGGCCGGAAATCCGAAAATTGCCCCGCCCTTCGTCTCCATTACCCAATTGCAAAGAAGAAGTAAACGCCTTGATGAACCAAAGCAGCAAAATTGCCGAGGAACTGGGTATTCCTGCTTCAGTACTTGCCACGCGAGCCGCGATTACCGCTATTGCCCACAATCGACCCAATACAGTTGAAAATATTATGGAATGCAGTCCCATGATGCAGTGGCAAGCAGAACTTTTGCTGCCTTCGATAGTAAATATTTTGGATAACAAAAAATGATTTCATCAAGAATTCCATCAGATAATGACGTGTTGCTTGCTCAATGCGATGTAGATACCTATTGCTCCAGCGGTAAGGGCGGACAAAACGTCAACCGACGGGAAACAGCAGTCAGGCTTAAACACCGCCCAACTGGAGTTATCGTCACCTGCCAACGGGAACGTCATCAATACCGCAATAAACAGATTGCATTAGAAATATTGCGCAGGAAACTGCAAAGTTATTACTTTCAGCGCCGCCCCAGAGTAGCAACATCGATACCCAGAAAAGTTCATGAAAAAAGGCTCACCCAGAAGAAAAGAGTCTCCTCTAGAAAACAGTTAAGAAGAAAACCCGGACTTGATGATTAAAGCGGTTACAAACATTATATTCTATTATTATTGCCTTTAGTCTTGGAACAAGCCATTCTTTACTGGCTTGTTCGAAACACAAAAAGTCATGTTATTTTCTTAGGCAATCTAAAGCGGTACAGAAACACTCCCCGGCAAAATATTCATTAGTAATTGTGGACACAGAGAACTTTATTTCCTTACACATTCTATTACACCTCAACGTAACATCAATCTAATCAACCCACAAACCCAATATATCAAAATGGCACGCCCATTGCTTTTCTATTCAAGCATATTAAAAAATGAGGCGTTATTTATCATGGCTACCATTCTAACATTACCAAGCCGTTCCGAAGATATCACAACAAAATCAACCCGCTATGCTGATCGCATCAAAACGGCTGGCGATCAATGGGTTCAAATGGAAAAACGGCTGATCGATAAAGCCGAATTTCTGGAAGCAATGGTTCTTGTACTCGACGACGTTAAATTAACCAATATCCGCAATCGCGATTATGGAATGATGGATATTGTATCTCAGGAAATTCCTCAATACCAATCCAGATTAGAAGATGTACAAAAATCACTTTCTGAACTACGAAAGGAATACGCTGAATCGGCTTCAACAGCGAATATTATCGCAAATTAACGTAATTTGCATTAAAAAGCTCACACACGAATTGGATCACTCAACCCCAATTCTTTCACCCCCTATTTATCCCCTTTCACCCCTATAGAAAGGGGATTTTTTTGCCTATTCATAAAATATTATTTACATTCCCCATAACCTCCGTTGACTTTAAATTTCCAAATGCGATATTTGTACTTGCAAATTCTTTCGCAACAATTAAAACAATGGAGGATAACTATGAAAATGTCTTTTCCACACCGAATATTATTGAGCCTTACCGTATGCATGATTCTGCTTTGCATTTCAGTTCTTCCAGTATTTTCATCAGAGTTTCCTTATGAAGTCACTGAACCGGTTTCGTTCTTCGCAGATCAGGGAATGTTGACTCCAATTGTTGATGGATACATAGATGATATAGAGTGGCAGTTTTCCGCCACCAGTTCCGGCGCTTCAGGTTCTTTCTGGTCGATCCAATGGGATTTAGCGGTAGACGCAGAAGGAGTGATCCAGAGTGGATTGGTGGATTCTAATATCCCGGATGACGTCCCGTATGACACCAATGATTGCTCATGTACCGTCTATACCACCTATGACGATGAATACTTGTATATCGCCGTGCGGGTATTAGACGATTTCGTCGCATTCAATGACGCCGCTCCCGACAGTGAAGATGAAGCCACCTGGAATGATGATTCAGTAGAAATATTCATCGACGGCGACAACAGCAAATTTGAGACATCGCTTACTCAAGCATCCGCAGATGATCAAGCGCGCGAATTTGCTACTGGCGGACAATTCGTTATAACATCAGTAAACGCCCGACGTGATAACGAAGCAGGCAATCCCACTTTCGGAGAAGATGCGGAATGGTATGGCCGCTCTGAATTGACCGACAATGGCTATGATGTCGAATTCAAGATCAAACTTTCCATAATAGGAAATCCGGCCAAAGGCTCCACTATAGGATTGAATATTGCCATAAATGATGATGACGATGACGCTGATCCACGTTATCAACTTAGGTGGTGCGGTACAGCTCATGTAGAGTCGACATATGGTACTCTTTATTTCGGTCCGCGTGAAATAACTGCTCCCCTCGTCAACGGCCCGGTCACTATCGACGGTGTTATGGATGAAGCCGATTGGAGTTTAGCGGCGTTTGAATCAATAACCCCGAAAAGTGGAATATTAATAGAAGATATTTTGCCCGCTCTAGAAGGAGATATATCATTCACTATTTACACAATGCATGATGATGTTTGGTTATATGTAGCAGCGGATGTGAAAGATCAAACAGTTCTTCATGATACAGAGCCGGAGGGGTCGCATAACGCTAACACATGGCATGACGACTCTATGGAGATATTCATCGATCAGGATCTGGATCACGGCGCCGACACAGGCACTAACCGCTATGGTAGCCCTGACTTAATTGAAGGCCAGTTTGTCTTAACCGCAGGCAACGCGACGCGGGATGCAAATTGCACTAACAGCCCGCTCATCGGCGACACTGATAATGAAGATTGGTGGGGCTGGGCGACCATCAATGATACTGGATGGGTTGGAGAAATACGTTTTAAAAAAGAAATGATCACCGGAGATGGACCTATCGGCATCACTTTCACAGTAAATGATGACGATGAGGGCGGATCTGAACCAGATCATCAACTACGTTGGCAGGGAACTCCACACGTAGAATCCAGTTATGGCGTATTGATTCTGGGCGGCCCGCCAACCAATGTAAAAGAGTGGATGATTCATTAAAAAATAACCAATATTGCTATCTTAAAAAAGCCCCCTTACCGGGGGCTTTTTTTTATAACGTAGATTCAATCTTATTAGATCTAGAGCGATTGTCAAAAATATGTTCGTTTATTATTACTTTTGGTCTTCGAAAAAGCCAATATTTTCTGGTTTTTTCGAATCGCCAATCAGAACATCATTATGACAACTACTCTAATAGGCCATCCAATTCAATAGAGCTGACGTTGATGCATCATGCGCCCGGTCGGCCATCTGTAGAATTGCAGCCATTTGGTAAATGTCATCTGAAATATCTTCCGCCATAAGATAAGCGGACGAATCAGTCCAATCCACTGGTTCCATGTTTGCCGTGTTATCAGGCAAGTCTGTACGTAAAACCATAAGGGGAGAGACTTCCTGCATGTAAGCAGGGCTGGGATTAATCTGAATCCATTTTCCATGATGATTCCACCCATCAAACATTTGATGGATATGAGGAAAATCGGGAGCGGTCTGTACATGATCGACGACGCTTCCCAGTACCATGCCCTCTAACAAAGGAACATTCGAGAATGCATCTCCATACATTCGCACGGCTTCACGAATATCCCAATAAGCATCTGCTTCTGCGGGAGTTGCTATAAAGTTCGGCCAGGAATTCGTGGGATCAGAAAGTTCAAAAATATCATAGTCTAAAAACGCTTGGGTTGCTTGACGCGAATAAACGTCCTTTATTCCATCTTCGTAGGCGCTCAAAGGAAAATCTTCACTATCGGTAAGAACACCGTCTCCATCCACATCTGGAGTAATCCAGGGAGTTGCTCCGACAATATTGGTGGTATAAACGCCATCTCCGTCGCCGTCAAGAAAAATCTGATAGCTTCCAGCGAGATTAAATTCAAGTTGGCTATAGTCGATTTCTACTTCTAGAGATCCATAGGCTTGGTACCGTGGATTAACAACCCGCCAGTATTCATCCAAGCCTCCGCAAAGAATTTGCACTCCGCCAAGATTGGTGGTAGCGAACTGACTGCAAACAGGGGATTCCCACTGAATAATGTATTTTAAATTATCGGCGAAATCAGCCCCATGCAATGCGGGAGCGGCGATAACAATGTTCCCTCCATTGGATGAACCCAACAGCCCGACATTGTCATGCAGTACAGGAACCGGAGAAAGATCGTCAATCGTCCATCCCGAACTATCCGCCGTTTCCCCTGCTGCGAAAAGAATGACATCGCATAGCGCTAAGATACAGCGTTCTCCACGATCATCGTATGATCCATCGGATTCACGGCCAGCTTTGACGCTAAAGCCACCGGGAAAAAGAAATGTTACAAGAATGATATCGTCGGCGTAACGCGATAAGGAAGAATCAAGACTATTACCAGGCGTCGTCCCTCCTGGAACAAAGATAAGAATTGGAGCCCCATCTAAATAACGTGAATTTTCGGGAAATCTCACGCTTACAGCCAACTCTCCATCTGAGAATCCCGTCCCCACAGAAGGCAAGTCAACATCAACCCAACCCGCGACCGGTTCAGTTCCATCTCCTTCATCGATATGTAATATATCAAATATATCGAATTCGCCGGACATCAAATACCCAACGTATAAACATTCGCGTATTACACCGATATGAAAAGCCGGTTTGGCAACACTGGCTTCGCGCAGTTGCTTCGAATAAAGCGTAAGATGATCTTCTATACCAACCAGATAAAGCATGTTGTATGTGATGCCGCCTTGTGTTTCAAGTCCGGTTCCCCAGTAAAGCCCTCGTTCATCGTCACGATTAAATATATATTGAATATCGGGCAGAACATCGCCAGTCCATTCACCGGTTTCAGCATTAAGAATATATGGCCCCAAGAATAGTTGATCCTCAATTGCATCGTAATAAAACCAGTTTCGCGCAGCAGCATCGTTCATACGCTGCCATTTCATCTCAGGATCGTCAAACGAAATTGTATCAATCAAAGTCAACAAAGAACCGGAACTCTCATAAACTGCCAACAATTTTTTATCGTAAGAAAACGCAAACAGCCGGTCGTGCTCCTCGACAGCGCAAAGCCGCACTTCCGCTGGTCCAGCGCTCTCGGAATCTTCATTACATAGAAAGGTAATATCCACCGTCCCTGCTGAAGTATAAGCATCCAAATCAGCCATTGCAATCTGGTTATGCTCAGGGTAGGCAACAAATACAATTGCGTTATCATCATCGACCGTCATTTCAGGAATACGATCAGTCGAACCGGGAGGAACATCTAAAGCAATCGTTCCTAATAAAGTTCTTTCCGCTGATGTATCAAAAATAGAAATCGTCCCATCCCATGCGTTATTGACAATCAAGCGCCCCCCATCTGACGATATCTGAATCGGAATGGGCCATGTTCCCGCTGTAAATTCCTCCGCCTCTCCAGTATCAGGATCATAAGCAATCAGATAATTCCCACCCAAACGACTATTCATAAACAAAGGAGAGCCGCTAGGACCGGACGTAATTTGCTCAAGGCTATCACCAATCCGAACCGAATCGGCTTCGAGCGTCTCAGTGGAGATCACCCACAAAACCGATGCATCGGCATTTGGAATGTATATTTTCTCTTCCACCGAATTAAGTTTCATACGATGCGCCTTGCGCCCGAACGAAACGCTGCCGCCATCGCTCAACTCCGAACCGACAAATTTATAAACATGGTTTCCAATTCCTTCCACTAAACCATCAGAAGGACGCTCGCGAAACAGAACAAAGGTTTCTCCCTTGGCAGAATCGCATGCAAAATCTTCTAATTCCAAATCCATGGAAAAGTTTCGCCGCGCAATTTCTGTACCTTCAGACGTAAAGGAGAACAGGCTCAGGCCCGTTGCTACATAAATGTTGCCATTAGCGCATAACCCGAATTTCTTGGGGCGCTGATTCGCTGGAAGAACTATAGAAATTGTATTTTCCAAGGTTAGATCAGTCAGATTCACTACATAAATCCGCCCTTCAGTACCCCCATGAATTAAATCGAGGATGTATAGCCTATCAGCATCCTCATCGAGTATCATCGGACCAATACCCTCTTCCAAAGAAGAACATGCAGGACAATCGATCTCAAGTTGCTCTAACGATATGGGGTCATGAATTAAAAAATAGGGAGGTTCAAGTATCGTCCGGTATAGAAGATTGCGTTCTGGATCAACCACCAAATAAAGAGCCGAATCTACCGGTATCATGGAAGGAGAGGAATCATCATCCATATCAAAACGAAATAATTCTCCCTCAGAACTATTAAATACATACAGGCTGCGCGTCGCGCTATCGCTGAATAGATACTTGAGTTGAAAGTCTGTTATTCCGATATCTTTAGTCCTGACGACTTCATCGGTCTCACAATCCACCACCGCCAGGTGAGGCGTCATTATGCCTGTTACGTATATTTCGTTTAGATTTTGATCGATGGCAGCATCAAATAGTTTCAAAACATTATGATCATAAGGACGATTGAACAAATCACGCAAAGCTACGGTATCCGTGAGTTGAATCTCTGGCACATTTTGCGCGAAAGACAATGAAGATACAGCGAAAAGAAGAACCACTACAATTGCCAATATAACATTAAATGAGTACTGATATCTCATTACATACCTCCCAGACTATGATAATAAACAAACGATTATATTAAATTCTATTCTATAGAACGTAAACCAAAATGTTTTATTGATAAAAATACTAAATTTTTATGAAACGTAATAAAATGTGACTGTTATGTTCCAGAAGATCATTATGATCCAGGTTATTTTCTACTAAGCCGCACATACTAAAAAGGGCGCCATGAAGACGCCCTTTTTGATTAACAATTTTTATAGTTCGCTTATATCTTAAGCCGTAAACCGAGGTCTCTTACTTGATCGGGATCAACATCTGACGGGGCGCCTTCCATCACAGCTTGGGCGCGTTGGTTTTTGGGGAAAGCAATTACTTCGCGGATATTCGGTTCTTGCAGCATTAGCATAAGCATACGGTCGAAACCGAAAGCCAGCCCACCGTGAGGCGGGGCGCCGAACTTTAATGCATCCAAGAGAAATCCGAATTTTTCCTGGGCTTGCTCTTTATCAATGCCAAGCACGCTGAAGACGCGACTTTGAACATCCTGCTGGTGGATACGAATACTGCCTCCGCCAATCTCGATTCCATTGAGAACCATATCATAAGATAGCGAACGAACCTTTAACGGATCGGTTTCAAGCATATCAAGGTCTTCGATATAAGGCGAAGTGAATGGATGATGCAACGGCGTTGGATTGCCTTGGTCATCATTTTCAAACATGGGGAAGTCAACTACCCAGATGAATTTGTTTTCCTTGGGATCATACAGTTTCTGCTTGCCTGCAATATGCAAACGCAAATGCGCCAACGCGGCGAACACAACCTCTTTCTGGTCGGCCACGAAGAGCAGCAGGTCGCCTGCTTCGGCGTCGAATCTTTCCATCAGTTTTTGCTGTAATGGTTCAGAGAAGAATTTAACGATATTGGATTCCAGCCCCTTATCGGACACTTTCATCCATGCCAGACCTTTAGCGCCATAGATAGCCGCTTCAGATGTAAGGTTATCTATATCTTTACGGCTAAACGATGCTCCGCCTTTGACGCAGATACCGGATATTTTTCCGCCATTTTCGACAATGCTGCGGAACACTTTGAAATCAGATTGCGTACCGATATCGCAAATATCTTTCAATTCCATATCGAAACGGATATCGGGGCGATCAATACCAAAACGCTCCATTGATTCCCAATAGGGAATACGCGGAAACGGGGTTTCTACTTCAATATCCAGAAGGTCTTTCCAAAGTTTCTTGATCAAACCTTCCATGATCGAGTAGATATCTTCAGGAGTGATAAACGACATCTCCAGGTCAATTTGAGTAAATTCCGGCTGCCGGTCAGCGCGTTGATCTTCATCACGGAAGCATTTAACGATTTGGAAATAGCGATCCAAACCAGCGACCATACAGAGTTGCTTGTATAGTTGGGGAGACTGAGGTAATGCAAAGAACTGCCCGGGATTAATTCGACTGGGGACTAAGAAGTCGCGTGCGCCCTCAGGGGTGGATTTACCCAAGACCGGCGTTTCGACCTCAATAAAACCATTGCCCGAAAAATAATTACGCACTGCCTGGGCAGTACGGCTGCGAAAGATTACATGGTCGCGCAGTACCGTGCGCCGCAAATCAAGATACCTATATTTCAAACGAACGTCTTCGCCGACGTCGACATAATCATCTAGAGGAAACGGGGGAGTCTCTGATTCATTGAAGATAGTGAGTTCGCTCACCACAATTTCAACTTGCCCGGTTGACATATTGGGATTCTCGGTTCCATCAGGACGGCGACGCACCTTGCCGACAACCCCTATGCAGAACTCGCTGCGCAGTTCGTTAGATTGCTTATGCAACTGCTCGCTGATCTGAGGATCGAAGACCAATTGGCTATGACCAGTCCGGTCGCGCACATCGATAAAGATAACGCCGCCATGGTCTCTCCAATGCCATACCCAACCACGCAATGATACATTCTCGTCTATGTTTTCAGCCCGTAAATCGCCGCAATAATGAGTTCTTTTGATCATAATTAAGGATTAATCTCTTTTATAGAATTGTATACGTTGAATTTAATACTATATATCTCTTCGGCTTATGACCGAAGATGTGACCCTCATTTAGCCGCATAATCATTATAAAGGAATAGCAGCATATAAGCATTACTGATAGCGCTCGTTCTTTTATGGTAATAAAAGCAATTAGAAATCGAAGATGTGGGAAATGATCATCAATTAACCGTAGGGATAATCCCTTGTGGTTACCCGATGACAAATCCCCTATAGTATTTCTTAGTTCTCAGGTTGTCTAACATATCAGGCGCCCATGAAAGGCGCCACTACAGTTACGGAATCCTTAATCCCTGTCTTTTTAGGATATTATATTATTAAACCAATCACACAATAGAGAGAAAACCCAAATGTCATTATTCCCGTTTTTCGGAGTATCAAGAAAAAGACGCATCGCTTTTTACCAGCAATTAGAACATTTGCTGGATGCAGGAATACCACCAATAAGAAGCCTGGAAACAATCGCGCAACAGGAATCATCATCAAAACTACGTCGCGTAGCTCTGGATATGGCCGATCATATCAAATCGGGCGGTTCTCTATCGACCTCTTTCGACCTGTATAGTGATATTTTCCCCATACTTGACCGTAAGATGATTAAAGCTGGAGAGGCTGGTGGCACGGTACATACCGTTATATCTAATATTGCACGGTTTCAAGGAGATTTAAAGCATATATGGATGCGATTTTGGGTCGATATGATATACCCGGCCATGATCTTATTTACCGCCATCGTAGTGTGTCCGCTGTTGAAAGCCATGTTTTTGGGTGGAGTTGAGGATTTAATTACATCACTGATGTGGAACGCAATACGGCTAATTGTATCGATATTTATTTTGATCGTCGGCTATCGGTTATTGAACCGGCAATCAATCACTCGACGTATATTTCATCGCATAGCATTGCGAATCCCGTTTTTTGGCAAAGGTATAAGAAATTTTAATAATGCGCAATTCGCTAAGACTTTTGAAAATTTGTATATTGCGGGTTTCTCTGTTTTCGACGCATACCGCGATTCAGCCTCAGCATGCGGCAATATGGTAATCTCAGAAAGATTACTTAAATCAAGCCATATACTTAAAGATGGAGGTAATATTGCCCAAACCATGTCTGATACCCGCCTGTTTACCCCCATTGCAATTGGCATGATAGCAACAGGCGAAGAATCAGGTAAATTAGAGGCGATGTTACATAAATACGCTAAATTTGAACAACAGGAAGCCGAAATGAGATTCCAGCGATTAGGCCGTATTGTTCCTATGCTTTTTTACTTTTCAATCATGGGATTTGTCGCCTATATGATTCTGTCCAGTTATTCAAATTATTTTTCTTTGATACAATAATCCTATTAGCCTTAATTCGGGTATAAGAATTGCGTTTTTAATGATTAGATTTAAATAAATCAACTTGAAACCCCTGACTTTGCGCCGAAATGGCGCAAAGACTGTTAGGATATGGCCAGAATGGCAGATAAAAGAGATTATTACGATATACTTGGCGTGAAACGCGAATCTTCCCCTGATGAGATTAAAAAATCTTACCGCAAACAAGCGCTTAAATATCATCCCGACCGCAACCAGAACAATAAGAAGGCCGAAGCCAAGTTCAAAGAAGCCACTGAAGCCTATGAAGTATTGTCTGATGCCGAAAAACGCCGTAATTACGACCAGTTCGGTCATGCAGGCGTAGGACAGGGCGGATTCGGTGGCGGAGGTCATGGAGATGCGGCTTTCCGTGATTTCCAGGATATTTTCGGAGGTTTTGGAGATATATTTGACGAAATATTCGGCGGCGGAGGTGGTGGACGTTCGCGGCGCGGTTCCCAATCAAGAACCAGCAGGGGAGACGATCTCCGGTACGATCTTAGAGTATCCCTTGAAGATGCCTACAAAGGCGTCGACAAACCGATAGAAGTGCCTAAACAAGTTGCTTGCGACGCATGTTCCGGCAGCGGCTGCGCTCCAGGACACAAACCTGGCGTATGTCCGCAATGCAACGGAACCGGGCAAACCCGTTTATCGCAAGGCTTTTTCAGCATCTCGCGCACTTGCAACCGCTGCAATGGAACCGGGCAAATCATTAAAAACCCGTGTGTTAAGTGTCATGGCAATGGCCGCATCATGAGCCGTCGGCGTGTAAATGTGAAGGTTCCCCCCGGTTCGATGACTGGCCTTAAGTTAAAAATCACCGGAGAAGGCGAAGCCGGATTCAATGGCGGCCCTCCAGGCGACTTGTATATTGTTTTAACGGTTCAGGATCATCCACTGTTTCAGCGTGATGGTGACGATTTAATATGCGAAGTTCCAATATCCTTCCCTCAAGCGGCGCTTGGCGCTGAGTTGAAAGTACCCACTCTTGAAGGAAATATATCGATGAAGGTCCCTACTGGCTCGCAAACCGGCCAGATGTTCAGATTATCAGGCCGGGGTATGCCCAGCATCCGTGGATATGGCCAGGGAGATCAACTGGTTCGCATTGTTGTTGAAACCCCAACCCGTTTAACTCCCCGTCAACGCGAAATTCTAGACGAATTCGCCCAAATCAGCGGTGAAGAGACCAATCCCCATACAAGTTCTTTCTTTGATAAGGTAAAACAGGTATTTGGTGGATAAAAATTATCTTTATAATTATATTGTAGATAAAAGATATCAAGGAGTTATGCAATGAAAAGCGCTTATGAACTGGCCATGGAAAGATTAGAGAAAGAATCGCCCTCCGGTCCGCCAATATCGGAAGACCAGAAAAAAGAAATCGCTGAGATTGGCCAGAAATACGAAGCCCAAATAGCCCAAGCCAAGATTATGGCCGACGAAAAGATAGCATCGGCTATGGGTGAACCGGAATTAACCCAATTAATTCAAACCGAGTTGGCACAGGAAATCATAAAACTAGAAGAAGAGAGAGAAAGCAAAAAGCAAAAGGTGCGCGACCTCGAGTAATAACCGACTTACCAATACAAAAAGAAAAGGCCCTCGATGAAGATGATCATTGAGGGCCTTTATTATTTTCTGTTTTTTTTACTATTCAACCACAATTTCTTCAAAGGAATCAATAGTAGCAGTTTCGCCGCTCTTGATTCGTTCCATGCGCATATCCATCACTAAGACAGTCTTGATAATAAAATGATTGGCAACGATTTTCTTGCGGTCATTGTTAATGGATTGTCGAAGCAAGAGATAAGAAAGAACCAGTTCAATAGTTAGGTCAACCATATCACGGGCGTATAGGTCACGGTACTCCTGCTCTTTTTCGTTGAAAAAGGCTATAACCTCTTCAGTTTTAGCCACACGGTCGCGAACGGATTTCAATAAAGACTGATCAACCGAATCCGTCATATGTCCATCTAATACTTTGAGATACGCCATAAAGGTTCCACTGGTAATTCCGCCGATTGCGGCGACAACCTGTAACTGAGTAGTTCCTTCATAGATATTGGTGATACGGGCGTCGCGGTAATAGCGCTCCACCGGATAATCTTTCATGTAGCCGCTTCCACCATGAACTTGGATTGAATCGTGAGTGACTTTCTGACAGATTTCGGTGGCATACATTTTACTCATGGGAGTAAGCATGGCGGCAAAGCGTTTATAGGTAGCGCGACGGGTTTTGACCGCTTTCAGTTCATCGCCTTCTAGGCCTTCTTTATCGAGTTTTTCTTCTAGAAGTTTATCGATATCAATGGCATAGCAGGTTTCCATATTCAAAGCGCGGGAGGCTTCGACCATGGTTTTCATTTCAACCAGCATGTCAGCGACAGAGGTAAATTTGATAATAGATTTGCCAAACTGTTCACGGGTCTTGGAATAATCCACCGCAGCCCGGTAAGCAGCTTCGGCGATACCAGTAGCCTGAGCGGCGATAGCAATACGAGCGCCGTTCATAAGAGACATAACGTAATGAGTTAAACCTCTACGACGTTTGCCGACCAATTCAGCAGGGGTATCCATGAACTGCATTTCGCAAGTCGGGGAACCCTTGATGCCCAGTTTGTTTTCGAGACGGCGAATTTTAACTGTAGGGCCTTTTTCACAAAGGAACATGCTGAGACCAGCAGCGCCTTTACGTTTCGGCTCGCTACGGGCGAGAACCAGAAGGATTTCACCACAGCCATTGCTGATAAACCGCTTAACGCCATTCAAAAGGAAGATATCGTCATCAGGATTTTCATTAGCCCGAAGTTGAACCGCCTGAAGGTCTGAACCGGCATCTGGTTCGGTTAACACCATGGCGCCAGTAACATCACCACGGGCAAAGCGCGGCAAAGTAGCGTCTTTTTGTTCGTCATTGGCGAACATATTGATAGTTTCGGCGATTTCCTGCAATCCGAAGATAGTCATCAATCCCGCATCAGCGCGAGAGACAATCTCTATAACGGTATTACCGATAA
>Ga0307988_1001486_pt1 | contig 13079 bp, 9 predicted proteins | sample EllFjometagen183_FD_203166 | JGI IMG/M metagenome (GOLD analysis project Ga0307988, IMG submission 203166) | Marine microbial communities from Ellis Fjord, Antarctic Ocean - #183 | ecosystem: Environmental > Aquatic > Marine > Unclassified | place: Southern Ocean | collected 2014-10-08 | reverse complement strand
CCATAAGCCTTGAATCCTGCTCAGTCTGGGATGAATGAGGCCCTGGATCATCACAGGAGATAATCACAAGCCCGCCAATATTGCCGATATAAGCAGCAGACATAAATGAATCAGCCGCCACATTCAGACCCACCATTTTCATGCAGCATGCAGCACGTTTGCCTGAAATGGCGGCAGCAAAAGCATTGTCAAAGGCTACTTTTTCATTAATAGACCATTCAATACTGGTATTCAGGTTAAAAGCTTTGGAAAATCGGACAACCTCGGGAAGGATTTCCGACGAAGGGGTTCCAGGGTAAGAGGTCATGATCTGGCAGCCGGCCTCTAATATTCCAAGGGCCATGGCTCCGTTTCCCAATAAAAATTCTTTTTTCATTACAAGATCCTCAATAAAAACTTAAGTTAGAAGGATTAAAGATCACACCACTGCATCAATACCGCTGTAAAAGAACAAACAATGATGGAGACCGGTCGCTGTGAATTTAAGCCGTGTCAGACAGCGTTCAGGGCAGGCCAGTGGATGAGAAGAGATGTAGCAGTCGTGTGTTTAGCAGGTAACGTATTTCGATTTTTGCATGGTTCCATAAACTTCTCCATTTATAAAACAAATAAGGTCAACTGCAATAATAATTTGTATACCGTATACTGTATACAATTGTTCAATGTCAAGAATTATTTAAGATTTCCCCCGTTCTTGAATCGAAGGGATTCAGTGGCTTTATCATCTATGTTTAAATTTTTGTCCAGAATCACTTTATAATTTTCCAGGGCCGATTGAACGCTGATCTTATGATTGATCACATCCCGGCGCACGGCGTCAAGATTCCTTTCCTCGGGCCGTCCATATCCGCCGCTTCCCGGTAACCGGATGCTGAGGAGATCTCCTGACCGTATCTGGCCCACGCCCTTTGACCGGCATTTTTTTTCCTGTGCCGTGCCAGGATTTAAGACAAGGCTGCTCATGCTGCCGTCCTTACCACCGAAAATACCCAGAGGCCGGAATTTTTGACGATCGGAATACCGTCCCCAGGTCACATCCGTAAAAAATCGGATATCCCTGCGGGTGGAAACACCACCTCTGTATTTTCCGGCTCCGCCTGAATCTTCTATAAACTCATATCGTTCTATCATGACAGGATATTCAAGTTCTGCAGCCTCAACCGGCGTATTCATAAAGCGACCCAGGTGCAGATCCTGGCCATCCGGTCCATCTTTATCCGGTCTTGCACCGCCGCCGCCACCCTGGATTTCTATATAAGAGAACCGTTTTTGAGTTTTGGGGTCAATTCCGGAAAAATTGTTTGTACATGCCTGACCATGGCTGCCAGCAACAATCTTTTCGGGAACAACCTGGCTCATGGCCCTTATCATGGCCTCCACAATTTTGGTCATGGTCTGGCTTCTGGCAGTAACACCGGCAGGGGGCAGGGGGTTGGTGACCAGACCCTTTGGACAGGAAACTTCAATGGGGTTAAAGGTTCCTGAATTAAGTGCCATATACGGATCAACGATCCCCACCATGGTGTAGAAAACGCCGCCCTTGGTGCAGGACCAGGGACAATTTACATTGCCTTTGGTCTGGGGGCTGGAGCCTTGAAAATCAACTTTCATTCCATCCCCTTTTATATGGACATTTACCTGAATTTTTACAGGGGTGTCCACGATTCCGTCGTCATCCAGATAATCGATACCCGCGTAATCACCATCAGGGACAGACGCAATAAAGCTCCGAATTTTTTTTTCACTGTAATCCGAGAGCATTGAGGCGCATTTTTGAAAAACATCCAGGCCGTATTTGATTATCATGGCTTTTATCCTCTCAACACCGAACATTGTTGTTGCGGCCTGTGCTCTCAAATCCTCCATGGTTTTTTCAGGGATGCGGATATTATTTGAAATCAGATTAAAAATCTGGGCATCTTCCTTTCCCCTTTGATAGAGTTTGACAAAGGGGATTCGAAGACCTTCCTGATAAATTTCAGTTAATCCGCCGGCAACTCCTCCGGGCACGGCACCTCCCATATCAAGCTGGTGGGCGATATTGGCGACAAAGGCAACCAGTTTGTTCCCCATCACCACGGGTGAGAAGAGCTGTACATCAAGAAGATGCTGCCCGCCAAGGTAAGGATCGTTGCAGATAATGATATCCCCGTCGTTAAACGTTTTAACCTGTTGAATCATATTCACGGCCGTTTCAGGGAGACTGAATATCATCAGGGGACAAAGATGCGCCTGTGCAAGGATTCCTCCGTCGGCATTGAGCACGCCACAGTTGATATCCATGATCTCTTTGACAATTGTTGTTCGTCCCATCCGCATCAGGTTATATCCCATATCGTCTGCTATGGCCTCTAATCCATATCGTATGACCTGCATGGTGATGGCATCTGCCTTATATTTCATTGTTTTCCCCCTGTTCAAGAATCACGGTCATGTTCAAATTCTATGATGATATTTCCAAACCCATCAACAATTCCAAAGGCGCCCGGCGGAATGAGTGTTGTTGAGATGGTCTCCTCCACAATACAGGGCCCCGTTATTTTGCTCCCGGCAGACAAACGGCTTCGATCAAACACGGGTGTTTTTTCCCATCCACTGCCTTCAAAGTACACCTCTCTTTTATCTTTCACATCCTTATCCACAAATGCAAGGTTTGCTTTTTCCAATGCAAAAGAAACGGGCCGGTTCTTTCCTTTTATTCGAACCCTTAAATTTACAAATTCCACGATTTCCTGTGGTTCAGAATAGGAATAGGCCTGCTGGTGCAAGTCATGAAAATCAAGAGCGATTTTTTTAATATCATCCGCAACAATTTTTTTTATGGGTTTAATGGGTGCATTGAGTTCCCAGGATTGTCCTTCATATCGAAGATCAGCAGACCATGTCAGCTCAATATTCTGTTCCACAACCCCGTCTTTTTTTATCGCCAGCAAGGCTTCTTTTTCCATGGCCAGGAACGTGTTTAAAAATTCATGTGGAATGATCTGATAATCCTTTTTAATAAAGGTCCTTACAAAATCGTGCTGAACGTCTGCCACAACAAAACCCACGGCTGAAAAATTCCCGCTCATTGGTGGAACAATGACTCTGGCCATACTCAAGTCCCTGGCAATATCCACAGCATGCAGGGCAGCAGCACCTCCCATGGCCACCAGGGAGAACTCCCTTAAATCATATCCTCTTTCACCGGAATTGCTGCTGATTCCTTTGGCCATATTCGCGTTAACAATCCTCAAAATACCCACAGCTGCATCTTCGATGCTGATATTTATTTTATCTGCAACATATTTTTTTATGGATTCTTGTGCCTTTTTTGGAAAAAGCGGTAGTTTGCCGCCTAAAAAATATTTTGGATTTAAACGGCCCAGTATCAGATTGGCATCGGAAACCGTGGGCAGAACGCCGCCCCACCCGTAACAGGCGGGTCCGGGACTTGAGCCCGCACTTTGCGGTCCGACATTGAGCGCGCCTGCAACATCAACCCATGCAATGCTGCCGCCGCCGGCACCGATTGTTTTCAGGTCCACCATGGGGAGCTTTATGGGATAGTTGCTGACACCTCCCCAGGTGGTGGTTTTGGGAAGATTTTTGTCGATAATGGAAATGTCAAAGGTGGTTCCGCCCATATCCGCTCCAATGGCCATTTCATTGCCCGTCAGCGTGCTGATGAAAGCAGTGGCGATGGCGCCCCCTGCAGGGCCTGAATTAATCAGATGGGCCGCATGGTCTCCGGCAACATGTGCCGACATTGTCCCCCCGCTGCTTTGCATGATGTGAAGGGTTACACTGCCGTATTTTTCTTTTAGCCGGGCAATGAGTTTGTCCATATATTTTTTTATCACGGGACCCAGATATCCGTTCATTACCGTAGTGCAGGTCCTCTCATACTCCCTGAATTCCGGACAGATTTCCGAAGAAAGTGAAACAGGAATATTCGGAAGTTCTTTTTTGCAGATTTCGGAAATTCTTTTTTCATGGGATGGATTTAAAAAAGCGAAAAGAAGTGAAATAACAATGGCTTCAACTCTATTTTCGCTGAAAACCCGGATAGCGGAAAGAACTGAATTTTCATCCAGGGGGGTATATATTTCCCCCTTACTGTCAATTCTTTCTATGACGCCTTTCCTGAGAAATCTTGGCACAAGCGGCAAGGGGTTGTCAGAACCAAAATCAAAGGCTGCTTCCTTTGGGCGGGCAACACGCCTGATTTCAAGAACATCCTCAAACCCTTCCGTTGTAATAAGGCCGACCTTTGCACCATTGCCTTCAATAATAGCATTGGTGCCGATGGTTGTTCCATGGATGATATAATCAATATCCTCCACTGCAACATTGCCAATAGCGAGGATCTCTTCCAGGCCGTTCAGAACACCCCGGGTTAAATCGTCATGTGTTGTGGGTGTTTTTGTATAATGGAATTTTCCGGTCAACTCATCCACCATTACAACATCTGTGAACGTACCACCGACATCAATCCCTATGCGCAAGGTTTTCATAATTTTTTCCTTAAGTTATCAAATCGTTGCAAAATCAAGACGCTTTGATGATCATTTTTAAAAAAGCTTGCAGGTTAGACCCTGGCATTGCAAGAGCCATCATTCTATCAAATCCTTTTTCTTTATTTTTCCAAGGGAGGTCAGGGGGAATTGTTTTTTAAAGGTCACCTTCCGGGGCCATTTGTATCTTGCAAGCTTTCCATGGCACAGGGCAATGACATCCTTATCCTTTAAAGAAGATCCCGGCTTTTTTATAACAAAGGCATGACCTGCTTCACCCCATTTTTCGTCGGGAACACCTACAACGGCAGCCTCTTCAATGTCAGGGTGGAGTTTAAGGGTTTTCTCTACTTCAGCGGGATAGACATTTTCACCCCCTGATATATACATATCGCCAGCCCTGCCCACCAGAAAGAAAAAACCATCCTCATCCATGCGGGCAAGATCACCCGTGTGCAGATATCCATTTTTTATGGTTTCCTGCGTTTTAACGGGGTCCTGCCAATACTCTTTCATCATGATAGACCCCCGGACAACAATCTCCCCTATTTCACCCGGTTTTGCCACTTTTCCCTGGTCATCAAGAATGGAGACTTCTGCATGAAACACGGGTCTCCCCACTGTTCCGGGTTTTTTCAGAAAGTCTTCTTCCGAAGACCATAAAAGGATGGATGTTTCTGTCTGTCCCAAGATCTGGCGGAATGCCAGGCCGGCAGCAGTGCATTCTTCAATCAGGCCCTCGGTCAATTTTTCGCCGCCCCCGGCACAGATTTTTAAAGAAGAAAGATCACCCCTGTTTTCAGTGGGAACCTTTAACAATTCCCTGTATACAGTGGGAACGCCTAAAAATTTTGTTATATGATATTTTTTAATGTCTGTATAAATTTTTAAGGGATTAAAACTGCGATGAAGAACAATGGTTGCGCCTTTATAAAAGATGGGAGCCGCCTGGATGAAAAGACCGCCGGAATGGAAAAGGGGCAACAAAATCAGCATCATATCGCCGGAATGGAGTTCAAAGAATATATCTGCATTTAAACAGTTAAAAAAAGTTTTTCTATGGGATAGGACAGCCCCTTTTGGTTTTCCCATTGTTCCTGACGTATACATGATAACCTGCGGTTCTTCAGGATTTTCCGGGCCAAGGGACATGGCGATAAAGGCCTGCTGGCCATCAAATTCTGCCGTCTCTATATCAAAATTGGCAACAGGGACAGTATCATTTTTATCCCCCACAACAGATGCCACAATGGGGGGCAGGTAACCGGCCAGGTTAAGGGAATTTACCACGGGGGTAAAATTATCCCCATAGACAAATAACCTGGGTCTGCAGTTTTTAATAAAATAGTCAAGTTCCAGAGCCGTTATACGAAAATTGATGGGAACAAAAATAGCACCCAGCCTTGAACAGGCAAGAAATATATCTATGAACTGGGGGCAGTTATCAAGCATGACAGCAACCCTGTCCCCTTTTTCAATTCCCTTTGACTGAAGCCAGCAACTTGTTCTGTCTTCTCTTTTGCAAAGATCTCTATAACAGATGGTCTGATCTTCAAATATAATTGCAGGTTTTTCAGGTTGAAGTTCTGCCCAGCGCTGAACCCACCAGGCAACATTCATGGATTTAATCATTTGTTCCTCCGGGAATGAAATTTCTTGGATTTAGATCCACAACAAATACACACCTGTCAAAGCCCTTTGAAATACATTCAACTTCAGAGGCGATACAGGTTTGATTAAAAATTACAGATGCCATCCCACCAACAACGCCTCTAATTAAATCACAGGTTCCCTTTGATGATTCTTCATGGGCCCTGACAAAAGGAGAATTTTTTACTGAAATACGGAGAATTTTTTTTCCAAAATCAAAATGGGTAAGGGAAAAACAACCCCATCCGATTTGAGTTCCCATTTTCATCATGAAGTCTATAATCTGCCTGTCTGAGAAATTGAAGACCTCTTTATATTTTTTTGAAGACAGGTAGCCGCCGCTGAATCCGCCTTTATAGAATCCCTGCTTTGCTTTTTCTCCTAAAGCAGTTTCCATCTCTTTTTGAAAGGTCACAACTGTTTCAGGCCGGATGAGCAAATATCGGACACCTTTATAGGTCAGGGCGCCGCTTGCTTTATCATATTCAAGATCTTTCAATATCGAATTTTCAGACATAATTTTTCCTAAAATATGCTTTAAAATTTGTTATTTCATTAAATTCGGCAGATATAAGGCAAGTGCCGGAAATATCATAATCAGGGCCATCACAATGGCATCACAGACCAGGAAAGGGAGCCCTGCTTTGTAAATGTCTCCCATAGTGGTATTTGAAGGGGCAACCCCTTTCATGACAAACAGCACAAGTCCAAAGGGCGGCGTTGTCGTTGCCATTTCCATATTGATCAGCATGATGGTGCAAAACCAGATCGGATCAAATCCCAGACTTTTGATGATGGGCGTATACACGGGCAGGGTGACCATCATAATGGTCAGGGGTTCCATGAAAATGCCCATAAAAAGTAAGATGATCTGCATGAAAATTAAAATAAACATGGGGTGCATGTTCATGTGGGTGGCCAGCTTTACCATGCCTGAACTGGCCCCGCTAAAGGCCAGGATTTGAGAAAAGGCCATGGCCCCTGCCATAATCATGAACATCATCACCGTTATCTTAAGGGTACTGGAGATGGAGCGTGTCATGATGCTCCAGTCCCAGCCCCGATATACGAGTGCAAGGATAAAACATCCAAGCGCCCCAGTGGCTGCAGATTCTGTTGGTGTGGCAATGCCCAGAAACATCAGGCCGATCACTAAAAAAACGATCGCACCCAGGGGAAGAACATATTTAAAGGTCAGCATGATTTTTTCAAGAAATGGTGTTTTTTCAACTTCATAGTCCGGTGCCAGCTCAGGCTGCAGGGTGCACCGGATGACAATATATCCGGCATAAAGAAGCGCCATTATAATACCCGGTACAATGATGGCCATGAGCAGTTCTCCCACTGAATTTCTACTCAGGGATGCCAGCAATACGGCCAGGGCGCTGGGTGGAATCATGATTGCAAGACCGCCACTACCGATAATCGGCCCGATACTCATCTGTTTGCTGTACCCTTTTTTTTCCATCTCCGGCACCAGTACTGAACCCAGCATGGCACATCCTGCCATGGCCGACCCGGACAGGGTAGAGAACAAGGTTCCCCCGCCTATGGCGAGCATACTGAGTCGACCCGGTACACGTCCCAGCCACTTGTCCAGCGTGTCCATCATGTTTTGAGCAACACCTGAAAGGAACATGATTTCACCCATGAGGATGAACAAAGGCACGGGGAGAAGGGCAAATGAAGCAATAGACCGGTAAATGCTCCGGATAAGTTGCTCAATACCCGCGTTCCCGCCCCAGAAAATATAAACCCCTATGATGTTGATAAAAAGGAAAGAAAAAGCCACTGGAACGCCAATGATAAACAGGAACATCAGGCTGGAAAAAATAATGATAAGGATCATCCACCATTCCATAATAAAAACCTTTACGTTTTAAATTTAGAATTAACTTTGTTTGACTCAATTATAAATCCCGCAAAATACTTTAAGGTTCTTCTTATAAATTGAAGAAAAAGCATGAGGCAGCCTAAGGGAATAATAATGATGATCAAGGCCATGGGGATCTCCATAGCAGTGGGTGTATAAAGATTTTTATGTAAACAGTCCAAGGCCACTTTAAACCCGAATCCTGTCAGGGTAAGAGAAACAAATATGCCGAGAATGGAAGAGAAGATGCCTAAAAAAGCTTTACTCCTGGGTTTGAGACGACTCAGGATGATATCTACTTTTACGTGTCCCCCCTCACGCAGCACCCATGCTGAACCCAGAAATGTAATATATAAAAGCATAATTTCCGTAACTTCCGTGATCCACATCAGGGACACGTCAAAAAAAGTCCGTAAAATAACTTCGAGGCACACGGACAGCATGATAAAAACAAGCATAATGCCGGCTATAACCATCATGATTTTCAGCACTTGATCAAAGATTTTCATCATTTTTTCCATTGTTTACCCTGACGTTGCAAACGTCATCAAGATTTCATATTCAAAGCAGCACGCTTGCAGTTGAAGTAGTTTAGGGTAAAACGTTGATAATAAAGGAGATGGGCCATGCATGGGTGACCCTTAAAAAGAGACAGACCCATGCATGAAACTAAAAGGGCAATTTTAAAAAAAAATTAATTGCCTGTTAACCGTTTAAGATCCGGAACAAGCGCCGGTACCTTTTTGGCTAAATCTTCCCATTCCGCCTCATATGCCGCCTCATAGTATTTTTTGTTTTCAGCCGGTGTGAATTTTATCCGCTTTATGCCGATTTCATCATATTTTTTCCACTCTTCCTTTATCTGGGCTTCAAAATGGGCCACCATTTCAGGTTCAAATTTTATGGTGATATCCATGATCTTATCCTGCACTGCTTTTTCAAGACCGTTCCAGACATCAAGATTCATCAGAATAAGTGTGTTTTGCCGGGTATAAAACGGGATATCAATAATATACTTACAATTCTTTAGCCATCCCCAGTCTCTCGGACCCAGGGTTGCAAAACCAAATCCCTGAACCAGGTTCCGTTCCAGTGATGTAAAGGTGTCGCCGAATTTCACCGTCACGGGGACCATACCCAGTTTTTTCATAAACCGGTCATAGAGAGCAGATGTTCTCATCTTCACGCCTTTAAGGTCTTCAAGGGTTTTCACAGGCTTACTGACTCTCAGGTAAAAAGGATCATGCAACCAGGTTCCAATGTATTTCATTCCGATTTTTTTATGTCGCTCATCCATATACTCATAAAGGCCACCGGGTTTTCGTTCCTCAGCTATGGACAGCTTTGACAGGGTAAACGCATTGAGTTCCGGTGCAAGGGGCGCATAGTATGCAGTCGGATTGAAAATGATCTGTACAATGTTATTCTGCAGTGATTCAGCCTGGTCAAAACCCGGGATGACTTCGCCGCCGCCTAACCAGTCTATTTTTATGGCATCGCCGCATTCAGCATTGACGCGATCCACCCATACATGGATCATTTTACAGAGTGGATGGTCTTTGGGTAAAAAGCTGACGGCCTTCAGTTTTTGTGATTTTGCCATTGCGTTTGAATTCATAACCAGACAAAAGGTGAGCATAACCATAATAATCAAAGAGTAAAAATTGAATCTTTTCATTTCATTCCTCCAGTATTAAAAAATAAAAATTTAAATTGAACCTTTTTCTCCCCTAACCATAATAATATTTTTGTTATCAATTTTTTATTCGGTTTTTATCTGGTTTCGTTCAACACCTTCAGGATCTCTTCAGCCTGTTTCCCATAACCTTTATCCGTACACTTTTTAATCCATGCGTCATAAGCGGGTCTGAGTGATTTTCCCCAGGCTTTTTTTTCCTGGGCAGTCAGGATTTTTACGGTTCCCACCTGTCCCAGTTTTTCCAGGCTTTTTTTGTCAAATGCTTTCATTACCCCTAAAGAGCGTTTTTCCGTTTCAAGTGATACGTCCATGAGAATCTTCTGGTTTTCCGGAGACAGCTTGTTCCAGGTATCAAGATTGATGAAATTTACCCAGACCGTCCACCAGATCGGACCCACAGCATGCTTTGCCACCTCATAATATTTTCTTGAATACATTGAGCTCCAGGAAGAAGAAAATGCATCAATTGCCCCTTTGCCCATTGCATCATACACTTCAGCTGATGCAATTTTAATGGGTGTCGCACCCCAGGCTGAAAGGCTTGCAAGGGCTCCGGGAACCGGGGCTCTGATCTTTAATCCTTTAATATCAGCAAGGGATTCAATTTGAACTTTTCCACAGATACCGTTCCCGCCATAGGCACTGTAATAAAGAAGCTTGACATTTTTTTTCTCAAATAAAGGTTCCAGGACCGCGTGAACGGCATCTCTGGCACGGAACCAGTGATCCATATCATCGATTAACAAAAAATAATCTGAGAAACTGAAAACAGGGTTGTGTCCTCCCCAGTGGCCCAGGGCGGTCAGACCCATTTCAACGGCTCCCATGGTAGCCGCATCAATACCGTTCCGGTATCCAAAAAGCTGGCCGCCGGGATAGATCTCGACATTAACATTCCCCTGAGTCCTTTTTTCAACCTCTGCAGCAAAAAAGGGCATCAAATCAGAAGCAAAATAATGAGATGCAGTCATACCTGTGAAATACCGTAATTTGACCGGGCCTTTGGCCTGTGCGTTTACACACATCAAAAACCCTGTAACAAGTGTTAAGAACACACAAAGAAAAAATTTCCGGATTGGCGATTTTAACATCATTTTTAACTCCTTTTTTAATGGTATGCGTTGTTTGCCCCATCTTTTTTACCCGGGATGATCTCAGGTAAATATTAAGATGGGTGCCTTGTTCCTATGTTTGATCACTTCTACTTGTTTTCATATCCGAGCCATTGATGCCCATCCTCTATATTTTTACTGTATCATCAGGGAAGGAAGCCAGGTTGCCAGTTGTGGGAAAAGGATAAGTATAAATAAAGAGAGCACCATTATTAAAATAAAAGGAAACGTTCCTCTGATAATCGTTTCCATGCTGAAGTTTGACAGGCCTTTGATAATAAAGAGATTTAAACCCACGGGTGGTGTAAGAAGTCCTATCTCCAGCACAATGATAAAAAAGACACCAAACCAGACGGAGTTGAATCCGGCAGCCATAATAACGGGATAAAACACGGGAAGGGTGATGACCATAACAGAGGCTGCATCCAGAAACATGCCCAGAACAACCAGCACGGCTGAGATAATCAGAAGGGTTTTAATCGGTGAAATCCGGGAGGTCTCAATAAATTCGACTAAATCAGCGGCAATGCCGAGTTGAGAGGTAAGTGCGCCAAAGATTCTTGCGCCTACAATGATGATAAGAATCATTGAGCTCACCTTTGTACCGATCAGAATGATATCAAACAATTGCCGCCATGTGACGGTTTTCATGATTAAAATGGTAATGACAATCGCATAAATAACCATAATGGCGGCAGCTTCAGTGGGTGTGAATATACCCATATAAATTCCGCCCAGTACAAATACAGGCGCAAATAAACCGCATAAGGCCCGTTTGAACACCTTGAATCTGCCCTGATGATTTGCCTCTGGTGTTTGTATCTGTTGGGGTGCCCGGTCTTTTTCAAACAGAGAGCCTGGATTAATCTGGGCTCGAATGATGATATACAAACAATAAAACCCAAATATCATGGCAGCGGGTATCATACCGGCTATAAACAATTGGCCGATGGATTCCTCTGTAATGACACCATATAAGACATATCCGATGGAGGGTGGAATGACCGTGCCGATGGTAGACCCGGCAACCACACCACTTGAAATCGATTTTTTATATCCATTGCTGATTAATATGGGCAGGGAAACAGCGGCAATCAGTGAGGTTGTTGCCACGCTTGATCCACTGATGGCACAAAAAAAGCCACCCACCAGAATGGTTGAAATCAGCGGTGCTGAAATAAAATTGCCGGCAAAGGATCGAAAGAATAAAAAAACATCGTCGACGATTTTTCCTTTTTCCATAATGATTCCGGCGATTATAAAAAGGGGCAGGCAGGTCAAAGGAAAGCTTTCCACTGATTTATAAGCAAGAAAGGGAAGCTGCCTGGTGGTGGATTCACCTATCAACAGGTACATGCCCAGGCTGCCCACAAAGCCTAAGGCAAGGAAGACAGGCATACCGCATAATAAGACCCACATGGCGATAAAGCATATTCCGGCAATTTCATTGATATATAGCGTTATGATGAGTCCGATGATGAATCCAGCAATAAAAATTGCCATGAAAAAAAAGGGATTGTTCCATTTGTCTCGAAAAAAATTTTTAATATCAAGTAAATGAAAGGATTGAATGGATGATACGATCATTCGAATGATCTGCAGGAAAAGCAGGAAAGATCCCAGGGTGATGGTGGAGATAAGAATGCCCTTGGGTATCGGCGTCTCAGAAATGGTCATTGCGCCGGATGAAAAAGAGGCATATGCCCATTCCCGGCTGACCCAGCCCAGTATGACAACAAAGAAAAGAGATGCAGTATGGGTAGCGACGCTAAAACCGGCTCTGGCACCGTCGGACAGATGAATTAACAAGAAATCTACACAGATGTGCTGACCTTGTTTCAATGTATAGGCTGCAGAGAGAAAGGTAAAAATAATAAGAGAATACATAGACAGGTCAAACAGTCCGGGGATGTGCGTGCTGAGAAAGTACCTGGAAAAAACCTGTGTTGAGATAAACACTGAAAGCAATACCATCAACACGACGGAAACAAGTCCCATTGCCGACAAAATTTTGTCGATGGCGCTATCGATCACTCGGTATAGTCTTTTCACCATACTTTTCCCTATCACTTCTCCTTATCTACCCACAATGGTGCGCCCGATGATCATCTTTTCGATTTCTTTTGCCCCTTCATATATTTCAAGGACTTTTGCAGCTCTGTAGAAGCGTTCGATATCATAATCATTAAAATATCCGTAACCGCCGTGGAGCTGAAGGGCCTCATCCACCACTTCAACTGCAATTCGTG
>Ga0307988_1001485_pt1 | contig 13080 bp, 9 predicted proteins | sample EllFjometagen183_FD_203166 | JGI IMG/M metagenome (GOLD analysis project Ga0307988, IMG submission 203166) | Marine microbial communities from Ellis Fjord, Antarctic Ocean - #183 | ecosystem: Environmental > Aquatic > Marine > Unclassified | place: Southern Ocean | collected 2014-10-08 | reverse complement strand
CCAAATTCTTAAACACCCCTTTTTAACATCAAAAAGCACACGCTAAGACCTTTTTACCCCATATTTTATGCAATATTATTTGTAGAAACAAGAACTTGGCAGGGTCAGACCCGTCAGAGCAGGGTCAGACCCGTCAGAGCAGGGTCAGACCCGTCAGATTTTTAATCGGCGCTTTCAGCCTGATCCCCTTTTTCTACGCCGTAGTCCAGCCAATCCTAAAAGCCCGGAACCGAAAAGAAGAATTGCACCGGGGATGGGAACAGAAGAATAGTTCATAGAGGCAACATCTCTGTTGATGATACCTATCCATCCAGTAGAACCAGATGTTGGGCTCAGGTCTATATTTTTCCTGGCTTCAACTCTGATGGAATAATTTGTGCCAACAAGAAAATCAAATTCGTTCAAAAAACTAAATGATTGCTGAACTTGATCAAGATTTCCATAGAGTTTTTTGTCAAAGACCATGACGCCATCTTCTTGAAAAACTCTTACTTGATATCTTGTAAGGGCAGGATTTGTGTTGTCGGCGGCCCAATCATTTTTCCAGGAAATTGTAGGATTTTGAAAAGTACCGCCGCTAGTGTTAAAATCATAGGTTGCAGGCATGATGAAGAACCCATCAACAGGAATTGTCGCAGTAACGAAGTCTGTTCCACTTTGAAAGGTAGCTGTATTGTTTTCAAGTGTTTTCGGGTTAATGTGTTGTGATGGGTCCCAGGGGTCTATACCAGGTCCCATTTTCCACCACTGGTCATACAATACTCCATTATCAGTATAACCATTCGACCATTGCATTGTGTGGTTAAAGGTTCCAACAGCCACTGTCTGAGTTGAACCTGGATTTACAGTATCCATGCCGGCGCCAACTAAACTATGGTTTCCACCACCTATTGATTGTCCCATAATATAAGCAGATACAATGGTTGCTGAAAACACTTGAGTTGAAAAAGCAAACAAACTAACTACAAAACTGATAATTAATAAAAATTTTTTCATTTTTCCTCCTTAATTAATTTAAAGTTAAAAATTTTTCGTTTTTTAATCCCCAGAAGAGGTTGGCAGGGTCAGACCCGTCAGCCGCCTAGAAATACCGGTTACCTGTTAAGCCGGTTCCGGCAATAAAATGCTCTTACTTTTGTTTACGCCGTAATCCGACCAATCCTAAAAGCCCGGAGCCGAAAAGGATAATTGCACCGGGGATTGGAACAGAATTAATATCCCATCCAATTAAATCCAGAGCTGCCAAATCATACTTTGATACTGAGAGTAGTTCACCGGGGCCGGCAGTAGGATCAAAAAGTCCCAGACCAAGTTCGTCTTTAAAGTGAGAAGCCTGATAGCCGTCACCTTTGTTTACTCCTGTAGACAGCAGTACACTTTCGCCACCAAAATATAAAGCCTGGTCATTTCCGGGAGTAAGCATTCTGGGTGTTTGAGTAAAATCAAAGGCCCCTGAACCTAGGTCCTCGGTTCCGAAACGAAAAAGATCCAGAGTGGTAGGCATGATACTGTCTGAGGATAAACCCTCATTCAACAGCCAATCAACATAATCGACTTCGGAGATAAAGCCAAGAGAATGACCAATTTCATGCATGGCTACACCTACAAAATCATAAGAGCCTGCAGAAATGCCGTCGGAGGGATCAAAATCCCAGCTGTATCCGCTGGAAAATGTTATAGATCCATCTGAACCATCAAAGCCGGTTCCACCCAGTGCATGATAATTGGCCTGAGAGATTAGACTATTACCATTCATAGAAAAACCGGTTGGTAGATATGCTGAAAATTCGCTCGAATCAGGAAGATTAGGTAGCAGAGCACTTTCCATTACGTTGTTTATTTCACCGAAATTGCTGGAAACCATATTCCGGATAGTATCGTATCCACCGGACAGAAACGTGGTAGAGGTCTGGCCAAGAATGTTTGAAGCCAGCGATTGATAATCAACTGTAAGATTAATGGTGACCGGATCATTCAGATAGGTTGCCCAGCTATTTGCTGCCATATCAAAGGCGTTTTTTGCAGATGTGGTAAGGCCGGTACCATATGACAGATTAAAACTGCTGCTGTCAAGAGATGGTGTTTGCCTTGATACCTTGGATATTGGTGCATAAAAGGCAGTCGGGTTCTGTAAAGGGGCCTGTATAATACTATAGGACTGACCAAATGTTGCCGAATTGGTTGCTGGTACGTTAAGGTTAATACTGATAAAATAAATGATGCAGGAGTAAATGAAAATTTTTGAAGGGAAAGATCTGATTGCCATCATGATACTTGTCTCCAGTTAAAAAAAATTTAAATTAAGTCTTGGACAAACCAATTCCGGAAACCAGCCCCGGTTTGTTGTTATTCTTTTCAATTTATCCTCCTTATTCTTAAATACACTTTTTCAGCATCAAAAAGTTCACTCTAAGAGCTTTTCAGCCTATATTTCAGACAATAATATTCGTAAAACCAACAAGTTAGTAGGGTCAGACCCCACAATACCATGTCATCTTAGTTTAAAAAAAAATCAATTGTTTGTCTGGAGTAGGGTCAGACCCCATAATATCATGCAATAAATACGCCAGGTTTTTACTTTTTTTAAAGCCTTATATAGCAGTGTTTTCAAATGCTTATAAGTAGTTTTACTTAGGAAATAAATGTACTAAAACTGGAGATTAATGTACTAACTTATGGCTTTTAAGTATGGTTCCGGGAACACATAGTTTTCTACCCCTGTTTATTGAGAACAAAGCCTAAAAATTTATCTTTCGGGAGCAGCTCAATTGCCTTTTGTACATCTTTTTTAGATGTAACACCTGCCTCAACAACCATGAGGATGCCATCCATCAAAGGAGCCATGGAAATAGCTTCAGACCTTTCAAGTATCGGAGGGGCATCAAAAAAGACATACCGGTCTTTATACCGGTTTCCCATTTCCTTGACAAGTTTTGCCATCATATCTGAAGAAAGCAGCTCAGAAGAATCAAAAACAGTCCTGTCCCCGGAAATCAGGGTCAGCTTTTCCACACCGGGCCAGATAATCAGATCGTTTAAAGGCACGTCATCCAGAAAGTAGTCAATCAGGCTGTTCTTGCTGTCTATGCCCAGATACCTGTGGATGTCCTGACCTTTAAAATCGCAGTCCACCATAAAAACGGTATGGTTCAACTCCCTTGCAAAGGTAAACCCCATGTTGATACAGGTCACGGTCTTACCTTCCGATCGATTGGCACTGGTGATCATTACCGTATTCATGGGCTTGTTTGCCGATCTTTGATTGATCCTGGATCTTAATATTTTATAGCGTTCGATCTCATCTGGATCCGGATTCAGACAGACCCCCCGGTTTCTTTCTGTAATCATTGAATCCAGAAGGCACATGTTGGATTGTGCATATTCAGGGGACTTTCGTTCCTTAGCCTCGTTGCCGGTTTTTTTCAAAACAGGCTTTTCATTGAGGTTTCTTTCATCTTTTGCCTTATCAAGAGCCTTTCTTAATTTCATTGTACTTTCTCCCGGATCTTTATTAAGAAATTTTACGCATGATTTTGATCCACAAAACATCCAGATCCATAACATACTTGTCAAATAAAAATACCATCCCGGCAATTGCCGCCACAACAATTACAAACCAGATCAACCTGGACACAATTTTTTTTATTCTATCCTCACGGGTAACAATAACAGGTACTATGGTCAGAACTGGAAACCCCGTTGCCCTTGTTAAAGATTCTGCATTCCTGAAAGAGGTATCTGAAAACTCGATAATGGATGCAAACCCCACGCCAGCACCAAGTCCCAGGACAATACCGATCAGGGCAATGGCAAGCCTGTTGGGTTTAAAAGGCTTTTCAGGAAGCGTAGCTGATTCAATAAGGGTAAACCGCTCGCCCTTTTGTTTTGATTCAAATCCCTGTGCCACCTTTGCCTCCATCATTTTAGCCTGCATCTCATTATTCTTGATATTCAAAGTGTTTCTTTCGGAAACAATGGCATTGTACTGCTCCTCAACACCCGGCGTTGCAGCAATTTTTTCCCGGCATAAACCAGCCTGTTTCTCAAGATCAGTGATCTGGTTGCCCGCGGACCCGATATCAAATTTCAGTCCTGCCAGCCTGGAGGAAAGCGTGACATAAGCAGGATTTTTTATGACGTTTTTATCCTCTTTCTTTGTTTTTTCTTTTTCCTTCTTTTTTTGTTCAACCTTTGCACCCAGTTTTAAAATTTCCTGTTTAAGCTTTTTAACATCAGGATAAAGATCTGAAAACTTTGTTTTAAGATTGATCAACTCCATCTTCAGGGCTTCAAGCCGTCTTTCATCATCGTCTTTGTATTCTCTTTGCACAATGGAAGACTCAAGGTCAACAGGTGTATTGATCAACTGGTCTTCCAGACCTTCCTTTTTCTCCCTTAATGAACGAAGGTTTTCCTTTACCAGTTCAATATTGCGTTCAACATTGTTTAAAGTCTGCATGTTCATCTGGAATAGCTCAGGCAGAGAATTGGCATGTTTTTTCTTAAAAACGGCCAGCTCTCTCTCATGTTCAGCCAGTTTGGCTTTGATCCTTTCCGCCTCTTCCCTTAAAAACTCATGGGTGGAGGAAGCCTGTTCCGTTCTCCCTTTTAAATCTTCTTTTAAAAAAAGAGTAATAATATTATTTACAACCTGCTGAACCTTTGCCGGATCTTCTCCTTCATAGGACAGGACAAATGCAATGGTGGCTGTTGCAGCCCGTCCCGTACGACGGTCCGCCACCTCAATATTAACAGGTTCCAGCCTGATCTGCTCTCTCATCTCTGCAACAATTTCATCAATGGTCTCTTTTTTCCGCAGTTTTGGGTAAAGATTATACTTTTTGATAAAATCCTGAAGCTGCCTCGAGGTCAGCACCCGCTGCTTGATACTCTGCATCCTCTGCTCTGCAAAGGTTGTCATACTGGAGGTGACATACTCAGAAGAGATTTCACGCTGTTCGATCAGGATAGTTGCATTGGATTTATAAATAGAGGGAAGTATCAGTGCTGTTACAACGGATGCCGCAACAATCAAAATAAAAGGGATAATCAGAGCCCATTTTCTTCTATTTAAAATTGCAAGATAATCACCAGGTGTTAATATGTTTTCTTCCATTCATCCGCCTCTAGAGGTTTAAAAGTTCAAATTCTTTTTTAATGACCACATAAATTATGTTCTGTTCCCGGTTAGTTTTGTTCTGCCTGTCTTCAACCGTTGTAAACCTGTAAAAACAGGACAGGGTAAAATCATTGACAAATTCATACCTGAATCCCGGCTGGATATTAAAGGTTAATTCCTCTGTATCTGCCTGGTTTTTTCTTTCATTCTCATTCAGGTGAAAAGATGCATCAAGTGTAAGGAAAAACTGATCGCTCAGTTTTCTATCAATATTTGCTGCAATAGAAGAGCGCTGCACCGTGCCGTTGGTCCCCGTAGCACCCTGCATGTCCCTGGAAAGAGAAAGACCCATATCATAATAAAGACCATTATAATTCAGGCCCATGGAAACAAGACCGCCCCATTTGTCGTCATCCTGGTCAGCAGACACTGCCTCACTTATCAGTGTTCCTGACCCTGTTAGAGTCTGCCTGGTTCTCAAGCCTTCCGTTGTCATCGAGTAGCTGCCGCCCAGGAGAAAATAGATATTATACAATTCAGTAATATCCCTTGAAAATCCAGTGGAAAACTGGAAGATATCAGATGTATTCTCCTGGAACAATGCTCCTGTAAGGATCGCTCCCACTGTTGTGGTTTCTATCTCTGAAATATAGCGAAGATAACTTAAATTCAAAAGCCCCGTTGTGTTCTTGTATGTTTCGGACAGATTCCTTGAAAACGAAATATCAACACGAAAATCATCATCATCTTCAATCCTGCCTGTCTCTTCTACTTTAACAAGTCCATAACCAAGAGTGATATCACCTTTTGTAGTTTCTGAAAAAAGATAGTCTGATGAAAGAAAAAAACGTTTGGTATCCTTGTCACCTGATACAAGGAGACCTGTAGTATCCGACTCCCTGTCCCTTCTTGAATCCTCGGAATATTGAACCTTTGCCCCTACCCCAAGTCTTTCCGTGGCCCTGTAATTAACATTACCGGAAAAAAACAAATCCAAAGAATCCAGATTGTCAGAATCCCGGTACGATAATTTATCAAAGCGAGCTTCAAGCCCTGTTTCCATCACCTCTTTTTTCTGCTTAACTGCAAGGCCGCCTGTAAGAGTTGTTATAAAGTCTTCTTTTTCATTATTTGATGAAAAATGAATATTGTCTGAAAACTCCTGTTTAAGACGGACAAAAGGAACAACCTTGAATGGATCAGCCAAAACAGGAAAAATTCCACCCATTAAAATCACAACCGCAATAATTGTAAATCCGAACCGTTTCATGAATCCTCCTAACGAATTACGATCACATCGCCCCTTTTAAGCATTATATTCTGGTCAAGGTTAACACCTTCTGAGACCTGTTTATAATTAAAATTAAATATCTTAGTTTCCCCTTCTGTTTTTCGGAAAATCCCTATCTGCTTTTCTTTGGCAAAGGGATTTAAACCACCTGCCACAGCCAGGGCCTGGAGCACATCAATTTTTGTTCGGATTTCAAACCTGCCGGGCTGATTCACCTTGCCTATTACATAAATCATCATAGAATTGACCTGGAGAACACTGATGGTCAAAACAGGATCAGGAATAAATTTTTCCAGTTTTTCCTTTAACTCTTTTTCAAGCATTGCCACTGATTTTTCTTCAACAATAATCTGCCCGACAAGAGGGAAGCGCACAGTACCGTCCGGCAGAACTATCAGCTGCCGGGTCAGATCGGCATTTTTCCACACACCGATCTCAAGCACATCGCCGGCCCCGATTTTATACTCATCCGCAACTGTACCTGAGACCATGGCAATAAAAACAAACATAACAACATTGAATAGAATACAGAACTTTAATTTCATGAAAAATCACTCCTCAACTTAAGCAGCTCTATTATTAATCACCATGAAATTCATGAAGATTTCCCCTTCTATCCCTTCATGTCCTTCATGGCAAAAAACAAAGCCGGGTGCCATTTTCAGGGCACCCAGCTTCATCGTTTAAACACACATCGTTAAATAATCAGAAAGTTACGGTCTTGATTTAATGATTTTTAATCTTAAGCCTATAACAAACTAAACCTAAAATACCGGAACCAGATAAAAATAACGACACAATTATTTTCTCCCAAATACAAAAAATTTAAAGCAGAGCCTTTATTTCTACAGGCTCTGCTTTTGTTTTAACTGCTTTTTTTTCTGCGTCTGAACCCGACAAGCCCTACAAGACCGGAACCTAACAACCAAAACGCAGCGGGTACCGGAACAGAATTTACCGTGAATTCCGCTTTGATAAACACATCATTATTCCCTACGTTATCACTTGTCCAAATCCATTCTGCGGCTGGATCGATTCCGGCAATGCCGCCAATGAGTTCAGCCCTATACCAGGGGGTAAATTGGTAATCATTGGCACCATATGAAATAGCAGGATCCCAGTTTGCATTTTGCCAGTCAGTGTCAGTAGTTACTAACCAGGACTCTGAAGATAACAAATTCCCAGAAATGGAATCAGCTGAACTAATAGAAGCCAGGAAACCTGCTATATCAGTAGGATAATTATTCTTATCAGTAACCTTCCAAATAACTTCATAAGTGCTGCCGACAGTAAGACTGCTGACAGTTCTGCTATCGCTCTGCTTCCATTCGTCCCAGTTACCAGTGTCGGTAATAGTAAGATCCTCAGATGCCACTACTGTGACTGTGCCAACTTGCGTTACATCCGTTACATACCAGGCCTCTACATTATTATCTGCAGTATAATCAAAAGTGACACTAGCAGTCATAGCAGTTATGGGAAACAGCAAAATTAATCCCAACAATAAAAATAAAACTAATTTTTTCAAAAAAACCTCCTTCCTGTTTATAAAATGATTACAAGTAAATAAGTACATTTAGTTTAACGATTTTGTTTTCTTCTGTAGCCTGCAAGCCCCAGCAAACCTGAGCCGAGAAGCCATACTGCTGCTGGTAAGGGGACGGGGTTGCCAACAATGATCTGAATTTCTGACAGCGCTATTTGATTTGTTCCATTAAAGGCCCCAAGATATATATCATAGGTGCCGTCAACTGTTGGATCAAAACCGCTATTAAACCAATGGGGTTTCCATGAATTTTGAGCAACATTATTTCCATTTACTAATAGTGCATAAGCACTTGGATCGTTAGTATTTACTTCTACACCCCCTGACTGAGGGGTGAAATTGTTGCCGATGCTGTGATCCCAGCTTACCGTGCCATACTTAGGATTAATACCATTAATAGGATCAAATTCAATAAAATTGGTTCCAAAGCCCGGATCAATGTCTAATCCTAACTTGTATGTCAGACCAGCCAGATTCGAAGGCCCCAAAAATGGAACAGTGGTATTAATTGACCATTCAAAACTCCATACCGCTGTAGGAAAACTCTGCGTTGGTGCTACGCCGGCAGCAAAAGAATAGGTACCATCTCCATTGCTATTGTATGTACCATCTGGCACTCCTGATCCATTATGCCGCGTCTTGCCACGAAGCCCAATTTGAACGCCACTCGCAAGATCAACTGTCCAACTACCATTACCGATACCAGTACCCATAATGACATTTGGATGCACATTGGCATCATAAACAAGTGCAGCCTGTGCAACCCCACCCATACACAATAGTAACAATCCTGTTAAAATACCCACTAAAATTTTATTTTTCATAAAGTTTCTCCTCAAGTATTAAAAATCGAAATATCCATCGTAACCTGGCTATCTCCCCTTGAGACCCTTTGGCTTTCCGTCCCTGTCTCGCAGCAGGTTTGGCTGTTCAGCAATCCACATATCATGAAATCAAGCCTGTAGAAGTGAACACAATAAATTTATTCTTGAAAACCTCCTTTTCTATAAATAAATAAAAATACTGAAAACTATTCAATCATCTATCATATTTCAATTCCCGAAATCATCTTTTTACGGGGATATCGCACGTCGCACGAGGATAATTTTAAAGATTTTCCCCTCAAGCGACCTTTGAATAATGTGCAATTACACGTTTATAATGCAAAAATCGTACCGAAACAACTAATCTGACGAATTGGAATTCAATATTTTTTTTGAAAAAATAATCTATTAATTCATATAGTTATAAACATAAGTAATACTACTTATATTACATTTTTTATCCAAAACTATTACATAAATTACCCATAGCTGTGGGAATAAATTACTTATAATATTTATCGTAAAGCATAAGGGCATGCTTCCGCCCTGGAAATTCATTATTACCCGCAAGAGCATTTTTCAAATTCACCCCGGCATCAAGACCTTTTCCCATATCATGGCAGATCACGCCAAGATGATAAGAGATCACATCATTATCCGGCATTTTTTTAATGGCCTGGGCAATCGTACCTTCCGCCTTTGAAAGATCACCCTGTTTATAATAAATCCATCCAATGGTATCCAGTACCAGAGGCGACCCTGGATTAAGGCTTTCAGCCTTTTGAGCCAGCCCCATCGCCTCTTCAAGAAAATTTTTCTGCCCATTCTCTGCTAAAAGAAAGGCAAGATTATTGGCCGCAGACCAGGAATCCGGATGATGCACAAGAAACTTTCGATACACATCCATGGCCTTTTCATGATCCAGGGTCCTCTCATATATATTGGCAAGGGTCAGCCAGGCCAGTCTGTTTTTAGGATCTATGGCCAGAGCCTCTTTAAACTTTACAATGGCCTCCTGTATTTTCCCCTGTCTTAAATAAAGCTGGCCAAGAGATGTTATAAACACTGAAGATTTTTCTGCTTTTTCAGAACCTTTTTTAAGTTCATCTATGGCATCATCAACTTTGTTCTGCCTGGTGAATGCCTGGGCAGTCTTTAAGTATCCGATAGCTGCGCCTTTTTTGCTCTTTTTAATCAATTTATACTGATTCAATGCATCTTCATACCGGTTCATGGAAAGATAAAAATCTCCTAGCCCTGCAATGGACCCTATATTATATGGATCAAGGCTGACAATCTGTTTCAGGTTTTCTTCAGTAGCAGTAATATCTTTTTTCAAAACATTAACACGAACCATACCTTTTAAAATCTTGGCAGAATTGGGCGCTTTTTCCAGGGCTTTTTTAAGAACATCAAGGGCAAGATCATAGTCCTTGTTTAATACATGGGCATTGGCAAGACCAATATATCCTACCAGATGTTCCGGGTGTTCCTGGGTCACCGTCCTGAATTTTGCAACAGCCTGGGCCCCGTCCCCGCTGACAAGATACATCCTGCCTTTGATATAATGGGCATCAATATTTTTAGGATCATCCTCAAGTACCTGATCAATTAGATCCTCGGCTTCATCCGAACGATTCTGGACTAAAAGCAATTTGGACAGATTAACCTTGGCCTTTATAATATCCGGTAATGCCAGCCCTTGTTTCAGGGATAAAAATTCCCATAAAACATCCTCTGCTTTTTTAACCTTGCTTTTTTTGAGATATATTTCACTTAATAGCGCAAAATAACCATAATTTTCCCGTGACCGCTCAATCCCGATTTTTACAATTTCAAGACTTTGATCCAGCTCGCCGCTTTTCATCAGCAGGACAGCCACAGCCATCCTGTTCTTCTCATTTTCAGGATCAGCTTCAACCAGCCTGTTCAAGATAACCCTTGCTTCAGAAAGTCTTTGAGTTTCAAGGTACAATCTTGCAAGATTCAGTTTCAGTCCAATTGTTTCCGGCGAGATCTCAAGGGCTTTTTTCAACTGGGTTTCAATCCCTTTTAAATCCCCTTCAAAACCATAATACCTGGCAAGGGCCATGGTCATGTCAAGGGATGCCGGATGCTCTTTCATGCCCTCTTTCAACACTTTTCCCGCCATCTGGCTATTATCCACTGCCTTGAAATAGGATGCCCGTATCAGATAAAATCTCACTTTGTTTATCCCGGCCGCAGCCATCTTTTCAAGCATTTTTCCTGCAGAGTCAAACTGTTTCTCAAACAGATAAACAGAAGCCTTTAAAAGCTTACCCTCCACATTTTCAGGATCAATTTTTAAAATTTCATCTGCCTGTCCAGCCGCACGCGGAAATGCCCTGCCTGCAAAAAACATTTTTCCAAGGTCAAGCCTTGCCTCTATTAACCCGGGATCAAGCTTCACTGCAGTACTGATCGAGCCAAATGCTTTTCTGCCGTGTTTAAGTTTCAAGGCTGTTTTGCCCAGCATATAATAGGCCTTTGCAAATTTGGGATCTATCTGCACTGCATTTTTAAACTCCAGCCTTGCCCTGACATAATCACCTGCTTCAAAGAGAGAGTTGCCCTTTGCAAAAAATGCCATTTTCTTTTCATCCGGGGTCCCGCAGGAAGAAAGCAGGAAAAAAACCGACACGATCAGCATAATGTGAAATGTATTAATTTGTTTAACCATTAAAAACTCCTTTAAATAATCCCTTTTACTGCAATCACAAAAAAGGCTGCCAAAAGGCTTTTGTCAAGAAAGGTATCTTCCTTTCGAAGTTCGCCCAAAAGGACATCATAACTGAAAAATGAAATTAAAATCTTGGCAATTACAAGCTTGATCAGAGGGTTTTCCAGATGAATGTCCGGAAGATTCGGGAAAACAATAATCACGATAAAAACCAGAAAATCCAGGGGATTGAGCTTAAACCCTTTCTGCCTCTTTGTAAGGTTTAATGTTAAAATCACAAAAAGTACAAGGCTTAAAAAAGCCGCATTATTAACCCTTATCATCATTGCCGTCATCCAGGAAGAAGCATCCATAGTTGAAAAATAAAGCACCATGGGGATGGCGAAGTAAAGGGCGGTTCTCAGCACATCCTTTTTGATCTGCGGCTTAAACCTTTTTGCACCCAGAATCAGGATAATAAAAAAAACGGCCCCAAAAGACATGTACTGCGGCAAATTCGCAGGGACAATGCACTGAAAAATAAAACCCAGGGCAAGCCCCCATTTCAAGACACCGAAAAAAAGCTTTATGGACAGCCGCTCACCTGCAAAAGTCGCCAGCATGCTTTTGGAACCGAGCATTTCTCCCCCGTCATTCCTGAACTTGAATTGTGTTCTCCTGGCAATTTCAAACAAAATAATAATAATAAGGGCCAGACTTATAAAAACAATCAGGTTGGACCAGTTTGAATAAAATCTTAACACAAAGGCAAAACAGATAAATAATGCCTGGAGAAGATAAATAACAAAAACTGATTCAGAATGATAAAGCCCGAGCTTTAAAAGCTTGTGATGCAAATGATTCTTGTCAGCCTTAAAAGGAGACCCGCCCTTTGATACCCTTTCCACCATCACAGTCAAGGTATCCAGGATGGGAAACCCGATTAAAAACAAAGGAGTCACCTGGCTGTAAGGTGTATTGGACTGGGTTAAGATCAACGTAAAAACAACACAGAGAAAACCCAGCATCTGGCTGCCCGCATCTCCCATAAAAACAACGGCAGGATGAGTATTGTATCTTAAAAACCCTAAAATCGCCCCCACCACAGCGATGGACATGATGGCTAAAGTCATGTTCTCACACCGGTATGCAAAAAAACCAATGGTCACAAAACTCAGCATGGAAATCCCGCCGGCAAGACCATCCAGCCCATCGGAAAGATTAATGGCATTGGTCACCCCGACAATAAAAAACAATGTAATCGCAACTGAAACAATAAAAGGTAGTACAAATCCCGCCGGAACAAGATTGCCAAGGGATTCAATCCTGATACCCCCGTAAAAAACGACCACAAGCGCCCCCAGGATCTGGGCCAGAAACTTCTGCCTGTATCTCAAATTTTTGACATCATCCACCACTCCTAATACAACGATCAGGGCACACCCGATATGGACAGCCCATACAAGATTATTCAAGGGCACCCATAAAAGAACAGGAACAATGGCGCCCAGGGCCATGCAGATCCCTCCGCTTCTCGGCATGGGCAGCACATGAACCTTTCTTTGATCAGGCACATCCACAAGATTAATCCTGAACGCAATGCCCTTTAAAACAGGAATA
>Ga0307988_1001483_pt1 | contig 13092 bp, 11 predicted proteins | sample EllFjometagen183_FD_203166 | JGI IMG/M metagenome (GOLD analysis project Ga0307988, IMG submission 203166) | Marine microbial communities from Ellis Fjord, Antarctic Ocean - #183 | ecosystem: Environmental > Aquatic > Marine > Unclassified | place: Southern Ocean | collected 2014-10-08 | reverse complement strand
AAAAAAACAAGGAATTATATGAAAAATTCAGCATACCAAAATCCTTTAACAGGACGATACGCAAGTAAAGAAATGAGCTTTAACTGGTCGCCGCAAAAGAAACATGCTACCTGGCGCAGGCTGTGGTTGGCTCTGGCACAAAGCGAAAAAGATCTCGGTTTGAATATTTCCGACAAACAAATCGAACAGATGGCAGCGCATCTTGATGATATTGATTTCGACGCGGTTGCAGTAAAAGAAAAAGAACTTCGCCACGATGTGATGAGTCATATTCACGTTTTCGGTACTCAATGCCCTGAGGCAATGGGAATTATTCATCTCGGAGCGACTAGTTGTTTTGTTACAGACAATACTGAACTTATTCAGCTCCGTGACGGCATGAAGATCATTAGTTCTAAAATCTTGCAACTGCTCAAGATTATGTCGGAATTTGTTGATGAATACAAGGATATGCCGGTTTTGGGATTCACTCATTACCAACCAGCCCAGCTGACTACGCTCGGTAAACGTTTCACACTTTATATGCAGGACCTGCTTTTTGATTTTGAACACCTGCAGATTGAAATCGAAAAACTTCCTTTTCGTAGTGTAAAAGGCACGACTGGTACGCAGGCGAGTTTTATGTCTTTATTCGATAATGATTCTGAAAAAGTAAAAACTCTTGAAAAAGCAGTTGCTGAAAAAATGGGCTTTGAAAATATTATCGCAGTTAGCGGACAAACTTACACTCGTAAAATAGATTTTAATATCCTCAGTGTTCTCTCAAGTATCGCTCAAAGCGCCTACAAAATGACTAATGATATTCGTTTGCTGGCTAATTTGCGTGAAATCGAAGAGCCTTTTGGGAAAAGCCAAATCGGTTCAAGCGCGATGGCTTATAAGCGTAACCCAATGCGCAGTGAGCGAGTTTGTTCCTTAGCACGTTATGTTATGAGCCTGCCGGCTAATGCCGCTAATACGCACGCTACACAGTGGTTTGAACGAACTCTGGATGATTCTGCTAATCGTCGTATAGTTTTGCCTGAAGCATTTTTGGGTGCGGATGTAATTCTTTCATTACTCATAAACATAAATACTGGTTTACAAGTATGGCCTAATGTTATTGCCCGTCGTGTTGCTGCTGAACTGCCATTTATGGCGACTGAAAACATTATGATGGCGGCAGTAAAAGCCGGAGGCGACCGTCAAGAACTGCACGAAGCTATTCGCGAACATTCCATGGAGGCAGCGCGCAAGATCAAGGAAGAAGGCGGCGACAATGATTTACTTGAGCGTTTGAAGGCTGATAAGCATTTTGCAAGTATAGCTGACCAGATCGATGATTTAGTGAATCCTGTCGAATTTGTCGGACGTGCTCCTGAACAAGTTACAGATTTCCTCGAAAACCATATCAAGCCACTATTGGAAAAATACGCTTCAGAACTAAATGTTGAAGCCGAAGAAATTAACGTTTAAAAATAGGAATATATTTATGAAAAAATTATTCATTTTATTTTTGTGCTTTGGCGCGATGCTTTGTTTTGCACAGGAAAATCTTGCTAAGCAAGAAAAAGAATTGATGAAGCAGGAAAAGAAGCTCGCTAAAGAAATGCATGAAGTGCGTGTTAAATTGCTGCAGAAAGATCCTCACTTGAAGAAAATCTATGCTAAAATCATGGAAATGCATAAAGAACTCGCGTTGATGCTTGAAAGAAAAAAAGAAATGCGCGAACTTGCAGCTAAAATGAAAAAAGTGAAAAAATCCCTCTATGCAATTAGAGATCAAAAAAGCATGAGTGATGAAGGAGAAGAGGAAGAGGAGGAGTAAAAGTTTTTAGTTGCGAGCCGCTCGAATACTCACATCTTGGAAAAATATCGTTTTACTTATTTTCCCAAGCCTCGCTTTTCGAGAATTGATTTGGTCTAATGCGCCTGACCACATAAATGTGGTCAAGCTTAAGTTCCGTCCGTTTAGACGGACGACTCGCGTTCCGCCGCGAGACCACGGCCAGATTAAGTCTGGACTTTTATACTACTACACAGCGATAACATTCAACGTTTCCATCCAGATCACGACAAACTATTATGTCCTTAAGGTCATATGTTTGTCCTGAATGGATTATTTGACTGCCCGGTTCGGGTTCATTAGCGCAGCGCAATAAAAATATTTTGCCGTTTTTAATGCTACCGTAACGATTTATATCGCGTTGAGTGAAGTCTGTTATTAAAGCATAGCCAGTGTATTCTGAATATCCGGTTTGCCCGTCGGCAAACACTCCATCCTGAACTCGTAAAGTTACTGATTCCTGTAAACGATCTTCAAACATAATTATTCTCCTTTATTTTTCTCGATTTCGGCTCGAGCGTTCGCATCTTTAAAAAAAACTTGCTAAGCTCGTTTTTTGTAAAGCCTCACTGTTCGAGTACGGTACTTTCCTTTTGCGCCCTGTGGGCTTAATTCCGCCCGTTGAAGACGAGCGGCAAACAGTTTCGCCTGTTTGATCGGCGACCGGAGGTCAATCCGGTTTTTAATAAAAGATTTTTTTATTCTGAATTACTTTCGATTTCAGCTAGAATTGTTTTGCGTGATTCCGGCGTTATCTTTTTGATTTTTTCCAGAATACTGACTGCAGCACGAGATATTTCTCGACGATATTCATCACCTACGGCAATATTATTTAATCCCAATAGTGTGTCGATCGATTCTTTGAGATTGGTAACCGCAAATTCCCGATTGTAAATGATTTCAGGAACTTTTATGGTCTGATCCCATGAGTTCATTAGTTCCCAGCATTTGATTTCGACCTGTTCGAGAATATCCACTCTTGAAACTAGGAATTGCTTGACATTTTGATGATCCCAGGCCTTTGATTCGGCTGTTTGTGAACTTGGAGATTCGCGCTGAACCGCCATGCCGACAATGTCGAACATCTCTTTCTTTAAGTTGATATTTTCTTCGCGAATGTGTTTGGTCTCAGTGCCTGATGGGGAAATATAACGGCTGATACCTTTTTCTTCAGTACCTTCCCAGATTGCGGCTGAACGCGCTAGTACATGACTGAATTTAGGAGAATCACTGCTTTCTTCATCAGTTTGAACCATTGGCTGGCTTGCACTGCGAGCGAAGTTTTCAGAGATAATCAGCAGTCCGAACATTTGTTTGACTATATTCATTTGGGCTTCTGATTCATTATTCAAAATGGCGTCGGATATTCGTACAATATCCTCATACCAATGGTTCGCGTCCATGCCGAAGCCGTCAGCTTCTACCGCATGGATCATAGGAACTGCACCCAGATTGTGACTGCCGCGTTCACGCATGATGACTTTGCCTGAACTTGGGTCTTTTTCGAAAAGAGTCCATTCGTTGCGAGTCCATAGTCTGCGACAGCTTCTATATGTCGGAGCTTCAAATGGATTATTGCTGCTATAAGTGTTTTCCTCAACTAGAACCCATTCCAGACGCCCGTCGCTGCCGTAAGCCCAGTCAATGACTGATAGTGGAGATACCGCTATAGCATAAGGACGAAGTCTTTCACGTTCTTTGCGTTCAGGGTCAATGTCGCCTTCGAAACGAGGCATTTCGATGAGCATCCATGCGGAACCGTAGACATTTAATAAGGTTGAGAATTGTCGCATGACTTCATTTGTGCGGAGTCCGCCGCGGGAAAAATCCTCAATCATGCCTAAATCGGCATTGTTTCGTTGTGGATCGCTGGATAGTACGTAATGGGTTATCAAGCGTGCGACTTTGCGCGGGTAATTGAAATAATATGCCCGCTGGCGACGTTCGAGAAATTCCAAGTCAATTTCCGAAACATGCTTGATTAAAGCTTGTTCAATGTAGATTGCTCCACCTGAATACGCCTCGGAACTGCGCTTCCAGAGAGCTTTGTTTTTGCGATAAACCGAATGTTCGCGTTTAAATAGATATTCAAAATCTGTCATTCCAGCACCTGTTTGTTAATGGTTAATTATAATAGTTATCAATAAAATAAACGTCAACCGGGGCAGGGTGCCTTGCAATCGCAACTTCAAGTTGTACCTTATAGAAAAAAGGAATTTCATATGTTAAAAATAGGTAAAATTAATAATCTTGAAGTCTACCGGATGGTAGAATTCGGGGCATATTTAACGGATAATGACGAAGAAGTTTTGCTGCCGCGTAAATTCGTTCCAGAAGGAACAAAAATTGGTGATAAGATTGAAGTTTTCCTGTATTTGGATTCGGAAGACAGACCGGTGGCGACTACGCAAACCCCAAAAGCTTTAGTTGGTGATACTGTTTTTCTTGAAGTAAAAGACACTACAGATATTGGTGCTTTTATGGATTGGGGACTGGATAAAGATCTTTTTGTGCCTTTCAGGGAACAAAAAAAACGCATGCTTAAAGGCAAAAGTTATGTAGTGAGATTGGTTTTTGATACAGTCAGCGGCAGGATTTTTGGTTCAAGCCGGGTTCATGTCTTTGCTAAAAAAGCCCACGAAGACAATTTTAAAGTCGGTGAAGAAGTTCAAATATTAGTTTGCACCGAGGAAGACATAGGTTTCAATGTATTAATCAAGAATCAATATATGGGAATACTCTACAAAAACGATATTCACAGTCCTGTAGAATTGGGCGATAAGCTCACTGCCTATATCTTGAAATTGCGTGATGATAAAAAAATAGATGTGAGCCTGCGTAAACCGGGATTTTTTGGAATCATAAAAGAAAAACCTCTAATTCTCAAAAAACTTGAGGAAGCAGGAGGTTTTTTACCTTTCAACGCAAAATCAGACCCTAAAGAAATAGAAGCTAATTTCCATATCAGTAAGCGTGTATTCAAGCAGGCGGTCAGTAATCTCTATAAAGAACGCCGAATCACTATCACCGACGATGGAATAAAATTAAAAAAATAAAGCTGGGAACGCTGGTCATCAGACTGGCATATTTAATCGCAACTCGACTGCTCGCATCTTCTCAAAAAAAATCGCTACGCTTTTTTTGAGAAGCCTCGTTTTCGAGAGAGGATTGGGTCTATTTGCGCCCTCCGTCGAAAGCTACGGAGAGCTTAAGTTTCGCTCGTTGGAGACGAGCGACAAGCGTTTTTCGCCACTTGACCACGAAGGCGTCACATCCGCCTTTTTTCTTTTTTAAAAGACTAGCGGCACGCCCAATGCATTCCGCGACGCATGATTTCTTTGACTTCAGGTATTGAAAAGTCTGAGGCTACATGTCCGAGTGAACTATAAAATACTCGTCCTTTTCCGTAATGGCGTTTCCATACTACCGGCATCACTGTGCCATCTATCCAAGCATCGTTATCGCCATTGAAGGTGGTTGTCGCCAGAACTTTGTTGCCTGGGTCAGTATGCATGTAGTATTGTTCTGAATGCATTTTGAAATCAGATAATCCGGCAGTGACTTCGTCTTCAATATCAGAAATGTTGACAGTGTAATCAATGATGTTACCGGGATGAACAACCCATTGTCCGCCAGTCATATATTGGTATTCAGTATCTTTGCGGAATGAATCGCACATGCCGCCGTGCCATCCGGCAAGACCTGTGCCGCTTTTGATCGCTTCACGCAATCCTTTGGACTGTTCTTCTGAAATCTCACTCATAGTCCAGACAGGAACAATCAGGTCATAAGACTTCATTAGTTCGATGTCTTCATAAGGCTCAAGTTTATCACTTATATCAACCTCGAAACCATCATTTTTCATTAGTTTTGCTATGATATGGGTGCATTGTTCAGGTTCATGTCCGTCCCAGCCGCCCCAAGTTATAAATACTTTCTTTTTCATTTTAATCCTTTTTGTTAAATGTTATTAAATAATATAATTTTGTTAATCAAGTTCGCCATGTAATAATCCCAAAGGCAAAGCTTCCGGACGTTCACATGAACTTTTAATATAAATATGTTTTTCTTCGACAGATGATTTCTCCAGCGCGCACATTACTTCTAGCACATGGAAGGCGAGTTCGCCACTGCAACGGTGCTTGCGACCATCACGGATGGCTTTTGCCATATCTGCCAGTCCGATACTGCGCATATTATCAGTATAGCCGAATGGAATAGGAACTTCCTGTAAATCGCATCTGGCTTTCGCAAATTTGACTGGACCGTCAAAAGTATTCGGATCAGGCACAGAAATACTTCCGGCTGTTCCATGTAACTCAAGGCATGGACAAGAGTGTTTCGCTATATCAAAACTCATCATGAGTGTAATGATTGTACCGCATTCGAATTCCAGTAGTCCAGCGACATGCGTATTGATCTCGACGGGCATTTTATCACCGAATCTTGCTTCACTGGAGCAGGTTCTTTCATCAGAAGCACGTCCGTTTATTGCTGTAACTTTTTTAACCGGTCCAAGCAAATTGATTAGTGCAGTGATGTAATAAGGTCCCATGTCAAACAATGGTCCGCCGCCCGGCAAATAGTAAAATTCTGGGGCAGGGTGCCAGCTTTCGTGTCCAGAGCACATCATAAATGCAGTGCCGGATACAGGAGTGCCGATCCAGTTTTCATCTATGAGTTTTCGGACAGTCTGGATGCCGCCACCTAAAAATGTATCAGGTGCTGAACCAATCCGCAGATTTTTCTTTTTAGCCAGTTCGATTACTGGAGTTCCTTCTTCCATAGAAAGAGCAAAAGGCTTTTCCGCGTAAACGTGTTTCCCAGCTTGAAGAGCCATTGTGTTGATTTTCGCGTGAACCTGAGGAGTTGTTAAATTCAAGACTATTTCAACTTCATTATTCGCCAGCAGTTCCTCAACAGAAACCGCTTTGCAAGCGTAAAGTTTTTCTTTTTCTTTTGCGGCTTCCATATTCAGATCAGCGCAATAAGCATATTGTATTGATGTGAAAGTTTTTGCGCCTTTGAAGTAGGCATCGCTGATATTACCGCAACCGATGACTCCTATCTTTGTTATATTGTTCATTTTTTGTCTCTTTTAGTTGACATTCGTTATTTGTTCAAGTATAATGCAATAATGCTTACTTAACAATGGAATATAAATTCATCAATATGGAAAATTTATCCAAACATCTTGGTCACATGCCACGGAAGTTTCATTCTCCTATGCCGGTTAACACAATAGGGATAGTTTCGCGCAAAAAAGATCGTGTGCTACATCCTTTTGACAGCTTTAATTTTTCATTTATTCTTGAAGGAACGGGCTCATATACATATCGAGGAAAAGAATACAAGGTTAATGCTCCTTGTGTGATCACCCAGTATCCGGGAGAATTAATGAATTATGGTCCTGATAAAACATGGTATGAAGTTTTTTTGATTTATCCTTCATTTGTAGTAGAAATTCTGCAAAAAAGAAATTTTTTCACTCAGGATGAACCAATTTGGCATATTTCCAATCCTGAGAAGATTTTAAAATTGCTTACAGATTTGAAAACAAATTTGACTGTAAAAACTTTAAATCCAGATCGAATTGATTATTTGTGTGAGGGAATGGTGATGGAAAGCTTGCTTGCTCAATCATCTCCGCCAGAAACACTTGAAGAAGAAAAAATTAGAGCATTAAAATCATATATAAGAAATAATTTTACTATTAAACATGATTATGCTCAACTTGCTAGGCGCTATGGGATGTCACTTACGACATTTCGTCGTCACTGGCTGAAGCACACAGGGATGCCGCCAGCAAAATACCAGAGCGATCTGCTTATTCAGGAAGCCTATCGTCTGTTAATTGAAAAGAATGAAAGTATAAAAGAAATCGCGACAATGTTGAATTTTGACGATCCGCTTTATTTTACAAAGAAGTTCCACAAGGAAACCGGCATGACTCCAACTCAATACCGTAAACAGCACGCACAGTTTTTGATATAAAAAAAAGCTTGTTCAAATTTCCCTGCGGAGAAGCGGTGCAGAGAAACCTGAACAAGACATAAATTATAAAAGCTTATTAAGCTATTTTTGCATTGCTATTTTTATTTCCTGTTCGAGATTACCAGATTGATTGTAAATAATTCTGGTAGCTAATTCGACAGAAGCAATTGCTTTTTTGTATTCAGCCGGAAGACGATCAATCCGGTCTTTGTATTTTTTTGCGAATATACTTGGCAGATGGTCCAGGATTACCTGATCATCAAGCATTTCTGGATGTTTGGTAAAATACGCTGAAATTGCCTCGTTTTTCTCATTAATCCTGCGGCTGATTACTTCGGTCAATCCGGTCATGTGACAGATTGCAGCTTTGTAATTCGCAAACAACCACTCAGCTTCGCCGACGGCATGATTTTTTAACTTGACCATGATTTCTTTGACCAGTTCCTGCTTTTCAGCTTTGAATTCATCTTTGTCAAGCATTATACCAGACATGATTTCGTATGATGAAGTAATAACTCCGCATTTGTTGGCAGAAGCATCTTTTACAATCAGAATTCCCGCATCCTGGAGTTTAGCCCTTGCTTCCGGCGTAATGAAACTGTTCGCGCCTTCAACGATAGCTTTGGAGCTGTTTACACCATTCGGGATATAATTTTCCCAGTTTGAAATATCTATTGTTGACGGACGACCACCGCATGGCAGGAATACATCCGCGTAATTATAAATGTTGTTCTGGAAATAATTCATGTACTCATCACGGTTGACCAACTTTTTCGAGATTTTACCATTCTTTCTATAAACTAACTGGTAACGATCGCCTTCCGGGCTTGGCTTTGATTGACTGAAAATCATATATGCGCCATCAACCTTGAGTTTTTCAGGATTGAAAGCGTCAAGATTTTTTTTCAGCACTAATGATTCAAGTTCTTTACAGTCAAGTCCGGCAGGGTCGTAAACCGCTGCTGGCCCATCGGTGATAGCGACGATTTTAGCATTCTTATAGAGATATGATGAAGCTTTTTTCTCTAATAGCAACTTCAATTCATTGCCGGCAACATCACCATAAGGACCTCCGGAGATTTTGACAGAGAATTCGTCATTGAACGGATCAATATTTAATTCTTTGAGTGTGCGCAGGAAGAATTGATGAACCCCAAACGAGGTTACGCCGAATTCTTTATGATTGATTCCCTGATCTGGTTTTCCAGAAATGAGACCGGAGCCCAAAGTATATCCTGCTTTTGCCGCATAATTGCTTATCCAGACAATCATCAAGTCAAACATTTTTTCATCAGGACCGATTTCGATAATCTCTTTGTAACCCAGGTAGTCAACAATATTTTTATCTTTTAGCTTGTCGCGTTTGTCGTAGTTTATCAACGAGATAAATGATGTGCAGATCGACCGCTGAGTTTCAAACATAATCGATTGATTATCGCCGCCGTTAGCAGGATTTAGCAGGGTGATCATTTTTGAACCACCCTCGTAAATATCTTTATTTTTCAAATGCTGAGTATGAGACAAGACGAAGACTTCACGAAAAATTTCGTCTTTCGCAAACTCGTATGCGTCATTTTGTTCGAGTTCATTTGGGCTGTTTTTTGGAATAACTGTCCGCCATCCACCGCGGGCGATTTCAGAGAACCGCACCTGGAAGCCTACCGCGTTTTCCCGGTAGAAGAAGAATACTCCGTAAGGGCGGTCTTCAGGGAATGAATTTTTGTAGGCATCATAATATTTGTCGTAATATTCCATGAAAGCCGGATCCATACGAAATGCCAGACTTGATTTGTTTTCAACAAAAAAGTTATTTTTCTGAATGTTTTTAAAGAAATCCAGAATGCAGGTGAAAATAATTTTCAACTGTTGATCTTTTTCATGTACTCCAGTATTTATCGTGTCTATTTTCTTTTCTATTCTGTGTTGACTGCTGATAACTTTTTTCTCATCACGCTTGGTTTCAGGATCAAAACGCTTATAGAAATATTTAATCATTTCTGTCATGATCTCAGGATAGATTGCCATGAAACGGCAAATGTCCAGATGGTTATAAGCGTTTTTATCAATAAATGCCAATTGTGTATGAACAAATTCAGAAGCGGCACGTAATAAGTTACAATCTCTGAGGGAAACAAATTTCTTAGCAACAAATTCCTGATGAAGTAGGTCAAGTAAGCTTGTCCAGTTCAGAACTTTCAGATTCTTCATCAGTTCAACAATTTTAGAAGAATGCATCGTAACTCCGTTTGGCGAAGTCAAGTACAAAGTCGCGATAGTTACCGGCATGTGCGCGAAATCTTCTGGATCATTCTGATAAGTTAAATCACGAAAGTAACTGCGTTCAATATTGAACCCGGCAAGATTTACAGCTTCAATCATTTTGTAGTAGAAGCCGCCTTGCTGAGTGGAACGAGCTCTGGCTAAAGTCAGTTTTAATTCATGTTTGCCAATCTTTTCAATACCGACATTTACATAGTCCTTGCCCTGTGGATCAAGAATCCAGTGCAGACGGTCAACAACTCGGTCAAAACTTAAGTCAGAAATGTTTTGCCAGTTTATGCGGTCATAGACTTCATCTAAGCCGGGGTGAACTTTTTTAAACATTTTCCGGTACGCAGTGGTCAATTCTTTCTTAGAGAAAAGCGGCGTTCCACCGAATGAAGCACGGTCTTCTATGGTATATAGCTCGATAACCAGTGTACGGGGGATTTTGTTGATAATTATTTTGTGTTTGGATTCGTGAACAGTAACGCTTGCCAGGCAGTGTTTGCGCATCATACGGCTGGTAGTTAGAATATTATGTTCTTCGCTTTTTAAATAAATTAAAACAATACCGTCTTCGCGTTCTATACGCTGAATGCCTGTTTCGCTTTCAATATTGAATAGCAATGGCAGAATGTCCTCAAGATGTTTAGAAGAAAAAGTCTTGAAAAAATAATCAGGCATAGTCTCACGAAGCAAATCATACCAATACTCAAGCTTCTTACTATGCTCACTGATGACATTGCTCAAAAAATTATTTGTAGAATTCATAACCCACCCTTACAATCATTAATGGAAAACTTCTATTAATATATGTTACGGAATAGAATAAAGCAAGAAAGTGTATTTGTCAAGGGCAAAAAAATAAGATAATAATAAAAAAATCATTTGTTTAAAATGCGAAAATGCACTAAAAACAAAGGATAACATATAATTTAGAGATAATCCATTTCAAGGACTGAATTTCCGGACAGTAAAAAACAAAGGACTTACAAAGTTTGCTTATTCAAAAAAACAGTTTATTTTATATAAAAAATTAAATATTTTCATATAAAGGACAAGAAATGATGTTTTCAAAGCGTTTTTTAACGATTTTAACAATTTGTTTAAGTTTATTTATCTCTCATGCTGCTTTTGCGGAAGATACTTTAGACAGTGTATTTTTCCGAGATTTTGATGATGACAGCTATTTTGTAACTATCCCGACCTATGCCGGGAATTATTTAGGCTTGATCATCGGCGCTATTCCAGCCACCTTAGTCGCTGGAGGTTTTCAATTCGCTAACACCACTCCCGCGACGGTTAACGAGAGTGCGAGGGTTACTCTCGCTATTTTCGTAAAACCAATTGGTTTATTATTCGGTTTGCCATTTAAACTAACTAAAGTTGTACTTTGGGATTCTCCTAAATATGTCTTTAACGGTTTGCTGGAATACAGGGAACTGCCAATAGAAGTAGATGGAGATAGTGGAGTCCCCCCAGAAGTCGACGAATACAACTAAGAATAACAGCAAAAAAACAGCTTCCAAAAAAAAACAATATTTTTTAAATACTCTATTGACTTACACGAGCAAGCAGTGTATAATCTTATTAGCTTGCTCGTGTAAAGCAAATAAAAATAAGGATGTGAATATTGGTTACAATGAAAGACATAGCAATGTTGGTGGGAGTATCGCGTCAAGCGGTTTCATCGGCCTTGAACGACAATAACAGTTGTCGTATTTCTGAGGAAAAATGTGAAGAAATAAAGCGTGTTGCGCGTGAATTGAACTATGTTTCCAATAATGTTGCCCGCAGCCTGAAGGGTGCTCCCTCCAAAACAATCGGAATCATGGGCCCAGTATTGGGTGGAGGTTTGAATTCTGCGCTGATTAGTGAGATTTCTTATATGCTAATAGCAAAAGGCTATAATATTTTATATAATGATTATACTTATTCAAATTTCAATGCAACCGAAGCAATGCTTAGTTTGTTGGCGCGTGGGGTTGATGGTATTATAATTTATAATTCTGAAGAAAAAGATGTTCTCGATGCAAAACAGACTGTTCCTTATTTGTTCTATTCTCATAACAATCATAAGTATATGGATGTAGGAGTTGATAACGATTATGGAGGCTATCTGGCAACAAAACATCTATTGGATCATGGACATAAAAAAGTCGCGTTTATGACGGTTCAGTCTTTTGAAAAAAAGAATTCCAGATACTTCGGCTGGCGCAAGGCGCATGAGGAAGTTGGAATAACAGTTGTTGATGATGACATAATTGTATTGCGTGAATTGAATGGCAGCGTTGAGAAGACAATTGATTATCTAAAGCAAAAAGAATTTACTGCAGTTTTTACTTCTAATGATTTTATCGGCGCAAAACTTATAAAGGTTTTAACTCAACGGGGCGTCAGGGTTCCGGAAGATATTGCGGTGATAGCCTACGATGGTTATTCTTTTAGCGAATTTTGTACGCCGAGCTTGACTACTATTGTTCAGCCAACTAGGCCGCAGGCTGAGATAGGAGTTGAATTATTGCTTGAACGGATAGAAAAAAAGGAATTGCATTCGAAACCTGCAAATAAAATAATAAAACCAATCATCCATAAAGGAGGAAGTTGCGGCTGTAAGCCGGAGCAAATAGAAAATTTTTACACTACCAACACTTTTAACATGCTAGAAAAAGATGCTAAAATAAATTTCAATATTAACATCATTTAACAAAGGGAAAAATCGTCATGAAAAAGAAATTTTTTACACTCATCGAGCTCCTCGTTGTGATCGCTATCATAGCAATCCTCGCTTCAATGTTACTGCCAGCACTGAATAAAGCTAGAGGAAAAGCCTACGCCGCTACATGTACATCAAATCTTAAACAAATAGGAACTGCGGTTGCTATGTATACAAGTGATTATGATGACAGCTATATGCCTTATCACGGCTCTTATAATTGGCCATGGTCATTAAAAGTAAATAAATATTTGCCAAGTCCAACAATATTTTTCTGTGAATCCGCAATGAAAGT
>Ga0307988_1001482_pt1 | contig 13093 bp, 7 predicted proteins | sample EllFjometagen183_FD_203166 | JGI IMG/M metagenome (GOLD analysis project Ga0307988, IMG submission 203166) | Marine microbial communities from Ellis Fjord, Antarctic Ocean - #183 | ecosystem: Environmental > Aquatic > Marine > Unclassified | place: Southern Ocean | collected 2014-10-08 | reverse complement strand
ATTTTGATTGCCCCATTCGCTTGCTCGCCAAGTTGTTTCTACCGCACGATCAAGTTTCATTCCCGGCAATTTTTTAATGATATCATATAAGTCTTGTTTGTTATTATTTTCAATAAAATAATTGATCAAAATTTCATAATCAGCAGGTTTTGCCACTTTGGCAGCGCAAGCCATCCAATTAGGATGCAAATAATTATTTGGATTTTCAAGCTTCTTAAAGATTATTTCTTTTGCGTCTTTATGCCAATTGAATTTCATAATAACGTTTATCAATTCCGGATATTTGTTTAAATTTTCAAGTATCATTTTTTTATCTGATTCTTTTGCTAAAAGACCAACACTTAAATTAATATGAAATGCTTTTGTGCTCATGTGTTTTATTAACAGCTGTAAATACTTATGGTCAATTTCTTTTAACATTATAATTTGTATATCACTACTAGTGAAATGATTCTGTTTTTGGGTTACGGCAAGAATTTTTTTAATATATTCTTCAGTCTGTTTTTTATTCGCATTGGCTGGAAGTTTGATTCTCTTAAGTTCTCGTGCTAAATCATTGGAGGAAACTTGCCGTTTAAGTCTCTTAGGAAAATATTGGGCTGACTTAGTAAGTTTTTTTGAATTTCCTTGTCCTTTAATATTGTACCGTTTAGTTTTTTTATCAAAAAATAATTTGTCTTTATTAGCCGCAAACCATTTTTTTAGTCCAGCATAAGAAGCTCTTTGCCCGGTCAAGGAATACATTTTATCGTAAGCTATACGATGAAAATAACGGTTTCGATCATTCCGTAGCTCAATCACTGCTTCCAAAGCATCTACATAACCGAAATCAGCTGCGATTAACGCGCATTGCTTTTTTGACCAGCCTGTAGGATCATTTTTATTAGCTCTCCAAATCTCTGCAACGGCATTATCAAGTTTAATACCCGGTAAGTCTTTTATGTTATTATACATATGTCCTCTATTATAACTTCTGATAAAGAATCCTATCAGAGTATCATAGTCTTTAGGCTTGGCTAATTGACCAGCACATACAAGCCAATTAGTCGGTAAAGAACTACTTATTTTTATTTTATCGAAAATAATATCTCTTACATCCTCCTCCCAGCCAAATTTAACAACTGCATCTATTAACTTGGGGTGATAATATAACATTTTAAGTATCAGCTTTTTGTCTGTTTCTTTAACTAAACTTACGATGGCTAATGAGATATGAAAATTCCAGGGGCCGTTATTATTAGTCATTTTACTGATCAACGATGGCAAATATTTATGATCTATCTTTCCCAGCATGCCAGCCTGTATATCATTATTGCTAAATGCATTCTGAGTTTTGCTTGTGGCGAGAATTTCATCAATATATTTTTCAGTTTGTTTCTTTGTCGCGTTAGGTGGCAGTTTTATTTTTTTCAGTTTTGGAGCTAAATCTTTTGAAGAAACATATTTAATTCTATTTCCCGCTGTTCCGGCAATACAAACAAAACATATAGTAAGAATACAAACAGCATTTTTCATAAAAATATCCTTTATTTATTTATTAAAGCAGGCTTAATTGTTCATTGCGTAGATATAAAGATTAACTCCCATTTTGTATGCATTCTGGGTTTTTGTGTACGAAAACCAGCCTGCGTCAACCCAGCCGCAATGTAAATCACTGGAATAAACAAAAGCTATTAAACGTTTCTTATAGTATGCTGCGTATATGCCATTGTCGCGCCCCTGCATATGCGGCCAGCGATATAATTTAAAATAACATTTGAATAACTTATGTTTATTCGTTAATTTTTTGAGCTTAATACCGGGAAATAGTTTATACAGTTTCCGCATCATACTACGGAAAAATAAATCCGGCGCGGAATACTTATTATATACACAATCGTCTATAAGCAAAAAACCTCCCCGTAAAACATATTCTTTTAAATTATTTTCCGCTTTTTTATTAATATTTATCAGACGTTGTCCATGCATGAAAATAAGGGGGAAAGCGCACATTTTGTCTAAATCCGTAATATCCGCAACATTCCATTCCTGCTTCAGATTAATACTGGTGTAATCGCGTAAAACTTGAATCATTTTGACATCACCGCTAGGATGCGCATGCCAGTCCCATGCCGATTCACGACTAGAGCTGCCTCGAACTGGAAACTTGAGACGGCACCAGGATACCCGGCTACCACGGTCAGCTTCAGAAAATTTTCTTTTCTTCATCCCCAGATTTTTACTTTGTGCTGAAATATTTGAGCTTAAAAAAAGCGCAAACAGTAAAAATATAACTCTAATCATTTTATTTTCATCTCCCATTTATACCAGTTTGAAAAATCGTCGAATTATCATTTCCGCGCCGAAAAATCCAACAATTATAAGATATATCCACCAACGATGCCACAAAGGAAAACTTTCTTTCTCTGACAACATGAAAGTTTTTGTTGTAAAATATTTTCTGATGTCAAATCCATCTTGTGAATTTTCGAGATAAACATTTGGCAAGGTTGCAAACTCATGCAGGATTTTTAGATCCGGTTTTAGAATAACCTCCTCCATTTTTGATTTTTTTTGAGGCTGTGTTAAAAAACTGACACTGGCAATGACTTTGCCCTCATATTGAGCTTTTAGAGTATATTTTTGATTAGGCTTAGAAGCAAATTTTACAAAATAACGCCCTTTGGAGTTCCCTGGATGCAAAAACAGCTTTTGTATGGTTTTCCGGTTTTCCAAATGACATTTTATCTTATTTATGTCAATCATGTTTTTACCGGGAACAAAGGAAATTTCAATTTGTTTTCCCCCGAAAATAAGCAAATTGGGAATTATCCATCGAGCTTCCTCATTTTGTCCCTGAGCGAGCCAGAAAAATAAATTTTGCCAGAATTTTTCAAAACTTTTATCCTTTGAGGAAGTGTTCATGCGCCAACGCCACAGGGGATCTGTCGCCAAAACCATACTACGCCCTTTGCCGAAATTCTGATAAGCCAACAAAATTCGTTTTTTTGCTTTGCGCTTATCATGCCAGTAAGCAAGCACATTAGCTCCTGGCTTAGCCTTTTGCACCCATGCTATATCCTGAAACTTTGGAATTATTTGTTTAATTTTTCCAAGCTTGGTTTTCCTTTTAAAAATAGGACTTTGCAGTCCAATTCTACTAAGTTTAAACTTTTTAAGTTTAGGCACTTTGAAGGTGAATTCTTTATTTTGGCGAAAACTGGTATCCCATCTGGTTCCGTTTCTGGTGGAGTTTATCCGGTGCAAAAAATCCATAGTTTGAGCATCGCTGCGAATGGCTTTATTGTAGTTGGGATCGAATTTCACCGGCAGAAGCTTTTCCAGCGGTGAATCCGCAAATTCCTTGACGCTGACAGGGTTGCCGTTAAGGAAAAACAGCCCCCCCCCACGACTAACGAAATCCCGCAAATCTCTTTCCATTCGTGAAGTTATCTGTTTGCGGTTAAGATTGAACAGTACAACAACATCATACTTGGTCAATTCTGTACTGTCCGGGAAATTAGTTGATGCATTGCGTTGATTTATATCATATACTTTTGAAGCATAACGCAATTCCAATTTAATTTTATCATTATCGGCAAATACATATCGAAGAAAACGGGTTCCCCAATCCAAGGCTCCCTGATAAATTAAAATTCTTGCGGATTCCTTCTTAAGGCTTTTCGTAATACTCCAAGCAACTTCTGCTTTGGCTTTGCCGTCTAAACTCAAAACCGCTTTATATAAATCCACGCCGGCTTTACGGATAGGCAGCCGGAATTTCACGCTTTGTACACCACTGCCTGAGCGCAGTTTGTGTATAGCGACCGGTTTGCCTCCATTTTTTGTAACTTTAAGTTCAACCTTAGTTGTTGGAGAAATATTTGACTGTTGAGTCATTATCAACACAGGCACTTCAGTGCCGACAAAAGCTCTATTCCCAGCTTCAACCTTGCGCAGGGTTATGTACGACTTGGAAGGCAATTCAGTACATATCGGGACAAAAATATGTTTAAGATTGCTTGCCGACAGTTTATTTACAGCATCTTGCGGAGACACACCGGAAGTATCAATTCCGTCAGTCATGTAAATTACACCATCAAAATTTTCCGCCGGAAAACGGTTACAGCATTCACTTATGATTTTGTATAATTTTGTATTTAAATCCTTGATTTTACTTTGTTTCGGCCTAGAGTTAAAATCAAGGCACTGATTTAATTTTTCCGCAAAACTAAAGTATTCATATTTATAAGCATCATCACCTTTTTTTACTTTTTCCCGCCAGAAAGTCATTGCTTCCTGGAGACGGTCTTTTTTCCAAAAACCTTTGATCCGCATACTGCCGGAATCATCAACAAGGACCGCAATTTTTTTCTTGCTGGAACTTTTCATGGAGCGTTCCCGCTCTATTCTCGGACGGCACAGGCAAAATATGATAAACAGCATGAATGTAAAACGCAACATAGTCAACGCTACCTTGGCATTAGCTGATGTTTTGCGTAAAGTATAGCGATAGGATAAAGCAATTAGCAGCAAGCCAGCGGCCAGCGCTACCGCAATCCCCCAGCCGCCGCCGGGGAAATCCCATCTGAAATGTTGAACCCATTGATTCATAATTATTTATTACCTTTGTTCTTTGTTTTTCCGGAATTTGAAAGTCGTTCAAAATACTTAGCGACATCATCACGGTATTTTTCCGGAATATCGTCAGTATTAAAAATATAAATCAAATCTTCAGTTTTTATATTTTTGAGCAGTAAAGTCGCCTTTATAATTATTTCATGAAGAGAATTGTGTAATTCTTTGAATTTTTCAGGATAAACCAGCGGGTCATACGCGAATCCCGGAGCATTTTGTTTACCGCGGCTGTTTTTTAACTTATTAATCTGCTGTTGCATATCTTTGTTTATTTTTTTTAGTTCAGGCATAAGCTTTTCAGGAGAGTCAGAATTATTTTTGCTACCCTTCTCTTTTTTGCCATCTTCAGTCAAAGCTTTAAGAGCCAACATCATATCAAGCATTTTCATTTCAATGTCGCGCAATAATTCTTTTTTCTCAGCGGCAGTCATGCTTTTGGGATGCTTTGCTAAAAACTTCATTTCTTTGCTGTATGCTTCCAATTTTTTTATACTGTCCGCGAGCACTTGCGAATCCTTTTTGTCCTGCAGCCGGAGTTTGGCGATGAGTTTTTGAAGTTCGCGCAACTTTTCAGAAAGTGTTTTTTTGTCGCCTTTGCCTTTTTTCCCATCCAGTTTTTCGTTGATTTCTTTAGCGAGCTCAGCTAACTGCTCCGCGTTTTTCTGTTTGCCATTCTGGTGTTGTTCTTTAGCTTTTTTATTTAATTTGTCCCGTAATGATTTTAATTTCTCTTTGCGCTTACCGTCTTTACCGTCTTTACCGTCTTTACCGTCTTTACCGTCTTTACCGTCTTTACCGTCTTTACCGTCTTTACCGTCTTTACCGTCTTTACCGTCTTTACCATCTTTACTATCACTAGCCATGTCGTTAACATTTTTCTGAGCATCAGCAAGGTCTTTATTAAATTTATCATCACTTGCGTTTTCAAGTTTACGCATTGCGTCTTTCAAATCAGACAAAGTTTTTTGAGCCTTGATTTTCGCGAGTTCAGGATTGTTTGCAGTCATTAAATTAGCCGTTTCATGGCTGGTTTTCATCGCTTGTTCCAATGCTTTCTTTACTGCATCGTCAAGCTTGTGATCATCTTTCAGTTTAGCCGCCGCATTACCGACTTCTTCTTGCTTTGAAGCTGTTTCAGATGATTCTTTCTGCTTTTTTAAATCCTCTATTATTTTGTTTTGCATGTCAATAATTTTCTGCAGCTTGACTTGAGGATTTTTTTCAGGAGGCATTTCAGGCATCTTGAAATCCTGTTTGTCAGCAAATGGATTTTTTTCTTCCATGTTTTTTTTGCCTTGTTCTGATTTCCCTTGAGCAATTTTCTTTTTTACATTTTTCATGGCTTGGATAAAATGATATATTGCTTTTTGCTGATGTCCGGCAGCTTTTTCCAAGCCTTTAATATTCTGGGTTTTGTTGGCAAAAAGCATCCCGGTCATGGCAAATACAGATACAAACAACAGTGTTTTAAAAATCATTTTCATTGTCATAATTCTCAATTTAAGTTTTCCAGTTCGTGACATGTGTCGTTTAAATTCTTACAGGCCTTTTCAACATTATTGATGGCTTCAGCAGAAAATTTCCTGGCTATTTTACTGTTTAAAAAAGAACTAACTTCAGTATTAAGAGCTTCTTGTTCTTTTTTGACTGCCTTTAAAAACTTGTTATATTTTTCCAGATTCTGTTTATTTGCCTGTTGACGCATGATTCTAGCGGTAAATGTTGCTTTATTCAACACTATCTGCAAGCGCAAAAAACGAACAAGGATAGCAAGCATATCCTGTCCTTCGCCACCGCCGCCTTTCTTGAAAAAAGCGTCTTCGCGGAAAGGACGAATCTCAATAAAATGCGGGGAACTTATTACTTTTTGTCTAGGATTGTCGTTAATCCGTGCGTAAGCAGTCAAATGATAGCTTAGTAAATCAAAAGGTTGAACATCAAATTCATCGAGCGCGAAAAATCCGCTGACTTTAATACTGCCGGCTTTTGGGGAAGGAATTTTCCCGGGAGCAATATCTTTAACAAACTTACCGTTGACATATATGCTCAAAGTTAATTTCTGAAAACCTTTAGTTGACTGTCCGACTCCTGCCCATTCAATTTCATCAAGCGGCTTGGCGCGAATTTCCGATTCCGGCAAAATCAGCTTTAATTCAGCTTTATCATTGCTTACTTTTTTCTTTGGTTTCTTTGCGACTTTTTTCTTTTCCGGCTTTTGTTCTTTTTTTGCTTTTTTAATCGCCTCTTTATAACGTTTTTGCTGGTTTTTTAAAATATTTGCATTTGCGCCCGAAAGCAACAGTATTATCACGATAAAAACAAGCCGCAAGATCTTCCAGTGTGAAAATGTATGCCCGGAATAAAATTCTTTTGTATTTTGGTGATGCTGCTCTTTCAGCGGATGAACCGCGTTACTCAATTCAAGAGTGGTTTCCATACGGCTTTTCGCATCATGCTCCATATCCAGATGTTGAGCGGTTTTATTAATACTTTGATGCCTGATAATATATGTTACCAGAAAGACAAGCGTACCGGAAACAGCCCCCGCAACAAAGATATAAAAGCATATATTATAACAATATAAAGGCGAAATCAAACAAGTAATTGAACTCAAAACAAAACTGATTAATAAGATAATGAACAAATATATAAGGGGGCGCTTTTCGAGGCGTTTTTTGTGTTCCGCCTTGAGCTTTTTGTGCAATTGTGTATGTTTAAATTTTTTCATAAAAGACCTTATAATGCAGTACGGTTAGCGAGCAGAATTTCTAAAAACGACAACGCAAACGCGAACAACAATAATATCCACCAATAATTTTTGGCGTTCTGCATGAACTTTAGTTTATTTTTTTGTTTCGCTTTAACTATTTCTTTGGTTTTGATTTTTTTATTGGAAACCAACTTTTGATAGTCATATTTCGAAGGCAAAAGCGTAGTGGCTGATTCCTTTTCTGGAACGTTGACACTGTAAATCGTACTTTTTGTTTCGCTTTTAACTATAAAATTCCCGGGAGTATCAAGCTGTAAAAAACTTTTAGCTTTAACATTAGGCATATCCACAGAACTTACCTTAACGTTTCCTTTCCAAACGACTTTGCCTCCGTTAATCCTCAACGAGTAAACCCGTTGTTCCCTGCGCTCAGAATAAAGAAGCAGTTCGCGCCAAAAGGGCAGAAATGATCCGAAAGTCGGCCAGTTAGTGTGTTTACGGTCGAGCTCGGAGGCTACAACAAAAACTTTGCCGTTTTTGTATCGGCATTCTGTGATTGCTGGAATTTGCTTGTCAAAATAAGCGAGAATTTTGGTTTTTGCGGGAAATTTAAGCGTTGGCACATCGAAAAACAAAATATCAAACCATGCTCCGGCACGAACTTTCATATAGTCCTTAAATATAGCGTGTTCAAAATCAAGCATCTCAAAACGCTGAACGCCTTTATTTTGTTTCTTTATAACATTGATATCAAAGTGTTTGAGCAGTTTTTTTGTTTCCGCGCTGTTTTGCCAGACAATAACAACATTGCCGCCGTCATCAAGGTATTTATCTATTTTTTTAATGAAGTCATCGCCAAATACTTTTAAATCCTGAAGCAGCAAAAGACTTGCGTCTTTAAACTTCTCGAACTTCGTATCTGGGATTAAATCGCGGAATTCCGCATTGATTTTTTCACCTTGAGGCTTCGCGGGCATCAAGGCGGTTTTTATAAAATCAACTTTGCTTCCTCCAATTAAAGGAGTTAGAAAAATCTTGGGTTTCGCAATAGGATTTATAGAAAAATAATGAACATTATCAATACGCAAATTATCGTTATCGGCTCTTAATTCAACAGTCCCCGCAAGCGGTCGCGGTATTCCAGCCGGTGCGACAAGCTGAACATATTCAGTAAAAACCGAATTGGGCGGAAGCGTAATCTTTTTTCCTTTGATTCGTTTATTATCAAAATAAATTACTAAATTAGCCGAAGCCGACTCGGAATTGAAATTTTGAAAATTCATCTTAAGGTTTAACTTTTGTTTTGGATAAAAATATTTAGACTGGAATTTTGCCATGGTAACAGCAGTATTCTTTATCAGCTTTCTTTTGGGCGGCATAATTACTTTTAACTTAGTTCCGGGTGAAAGCGGACGTTTGAGAGCAACGCTTTCCCAGGGCAGAAGCTGACGGTCAGTTATAATTATAATCGTTTTTTTCTTTGCCGAAATATTTTTAAGTTTGCTGTCCGCCTGCCGGATAGCCTCGCGAAATGAACTGCTTCCATAAGACTTTCTGTTGTTTTTAAACCATTGTGTCAATTTGGCGGAATCGCCGGAAAAATCTCCGCTCCACTTAACGCTCTCAGTTACTGTGCCTAAGGCCATTGGATATTTATTACTGGCACGACCTAAAGTATTAACAGCTTCATCGTTAAGATAATAATTCACACTTTCCTCTTGCATGCTGAAACTACTATCCCACAATATAACACTTGCTTCTTCCGGCTCCTGCGCGATATCCGCCAGATACGGCCAGGCAAAAGCTAACGCAATCAGCAAAAATACCAGACAACGCAAAAGCAATATGATAAATTTCCTCAACCTGTTGCGGCTTTGCCGTTTGGCGACGGTTGCATAAAGAAACACTAATGCCGGATAAGCCTGTGGAACACGCGGTCTAAGTTTCAGTAAATGCAGTATAATTGGAATAATTATCAGTCCGGCTCCGAACAGAAATCCAGAAAAAGCCAGGGTCATCATTTGAACCTCCTGCTTCTAATCGCCAGATAACTGCCAAGAGCTTTAATCGGAGATGAATCTGTCCGCAGCAATAAATGATCTCCTCCATTTTGCTTGACTAAATCCGTTAGATCATTTATATGTTTTTCCATTTTCCCCTTATAACGCTCACGTATCAAATCAGGACTTAAAACTAATTTCTCTCCTGATTCAAGGTCTTGAAGTAAAACAGGGTCATCATAATTAAACTCGCATTCAACCGGATCCATAACCTGAATAAACAAAGGTTCGCATTTCATAAAACGCAAATGATCCAAATGTTTACGGAAAATTTCCAGATCTGTATAAAAATCAGAAACCAGAACCACAATTGAACGCGGTTGAATAACGTTTGACAGTTCGTCAAGCGCCGCATCCCAATTGCATTCCGTCGCGTCAGCTTCGCGATACAGTTGTTTTAAAAAACGTTGAAATAAAGTAGTTTTTGAAGCGGGACGGATAAAATCCTCTAATCCGTCACTGACCATGCTCATACTGAAAGCATCATTTTGACGGTGCAGAAAAAGCAGTAAAGCCGCGGTTAAACTACAGGCATAGCGCCATTTGGTCATTTTAGCTTCTGGTCCGGCAAAGTTCATTGACGCACTGCGGTCAAGCAGAATATAAGCATTTAAATTAGTTTGTTCTTCGTGCAGTTTTACATGCAGGCGGTCAGTGCGGGCATAAACTTTCCAATCAATAATTTTGAGTGAGTCACCGGGCTGATAATCGCGAAACTCCTTAAATTCCACGCTGCTGCCGCGGTAAGGACTCCGGTGCAAACCTGTCAGAAATCCGCTCACCAGATAACGAGCCTGCACCTCCAGTGAAGGCAAAGAACTAAGTAGATCAGGATCAAGGAATTCTGAAATTATCGCTTCGCTTCTATTAACCATTTATTAAATGCCTCTGTAGCCTAGTTCATCAAAGACTTTGTAAGTTCATTTATTATATTTTCAACGCTGAATCCATCAGCTTCGGCACGGTAATTAATGATAACACGATGCCGCAAAACTGAATAAGAAGCTTTTACAATATCTTCAACAGCAACATTTAAACGTCCGTCAAGCGCCGCAAATACTTTGCCGGCTAAAGCCAGATATTGACAAGCACGGGTTCCAGCACCCCAGCGAATATATTTATTCACAAAATCTGATGACTCACTTTGATTGGGACGAGTGGCTCTGACTAGCTGTGTCGCGAATTCAGCAACGGAACGCGGCACGGGAATATGCCGGACAGCAGCCTGCATTTCGATAAGTTCTTCAGCCGTAACTACTTTGTTCATCTCTTCCTGCGAATCCTGTGTCGTGGCAAGCAGAATGTCCACCTCATCTTCAAATTTAGGATAATCCACGTTCAAGCAAAACATAAAACGGTCAAGCTGGGCTTCAGGCAAAGGATAAGTACCTTCCTGTTCAATAGGATTTTGCGTTGCCATCACAAAAAAAGGTTTTTCCAGATCATAACGTTTACCAGCTACGGTAACTTGCCGTTCCTGCATGGCTTCAAGTAGCGCTGCCTGCGTTTTGGGCGGAGTACGGTTGATTTCGTCCGCTAAAAGCAGTTGAGTAAAAACAGGACCTTTAATAAATTTGAATTCGCGCAAACCTGTAGAATGATTTTCTTCAATGATTTCACTGCCAGTAATATCGCTGGGCATCATATCCGGGGTGAACTGTACACGGTTAAATTTGAGTTCCCCAATTTGTCCAAGAGTACTGATCAGAAGTGTTTTCGCCAATCCCGGCACGCCGATCAATAAACAATGTCCTCTGGCTAAAATCGCCACCAGCATTTCTTCAATAAGATCTTCCTGTCCCAAAATACACTTTTTCAGCTCTTGTTTGATTTCCCCTATTTTGACTGGAATGCGCGACAAAACTGCGGCAATTTCTTCAGACGGGTGCTGGCTCATTACTGACCTCCATTAATTTTGCTTTTAAATTTTAAAATTAAATTTCTTACTCGCGAATAATCCTGCTTAGGAATTTCGGATTTTTTCAAATCAAGTTCAAACTTTTGAACAAAAGATGTTGTTTGTTGTGTTGAAAAACTTATTGAAAGGTATTCATTTTCTTTTTTCCATTCCGGCAAGTGTTTTTTTGACGATTTACCATTCAAAGTCAATGTTTGAATCATATGTAAACTTTGACCGTCATTGATGATTATTCCGTATTTTCGTTGTGGAAACGAAAGCTGATTCCATACAGAATTCACCAGAACAGTTCGCGTTGCCTTCAACATCCAACGCATTCCTTCTACTTCAACTGTTATCTTTAATGGAGTCGAAATGTCAGTTAATTTGCTTACTATTTTGAATTTTTTGACCGTAAATTCAGGCAAAAATGAATCTATTTGCTTATGGATAAAAAATTCTAACTGCCGCGGCGAAAGCCTTTTTATTGTTTGTCTGAGCCGGTAATCCGGCAAGCCGCTGGCAGTTATCTGCACCGTCCCGGCAAGCTTTTCCGGGTCATCCCGGCAGGGAGTTAGTTTAATATTTTGTTCAATTATATTTTTGATATTGCCAGATAAATTTATAGTTTTAAATTTAAAAGAATCATCTTTTATCAGCATTCCCGCACGCCCAATATCTCCGGGTGGCAAAGTGCCGAAGCGCGTCGCTCCGTCAGTCGCATCCAGCCAGAGCCCTTGCGGATAAGCGGATAGCTTCGGGAAATACGCTATCATGTGATTGAATTGCCAGGACGGAAATGTTTTATCAGTCCAGCGTCCCCGGTTGACAAGTACACGATAAGCTTTTATTCCGAGTTTTCCCGCCAGCGCGACCAAAGCGTTAGCTTTGTCTTTGCAATCACCATAACGGTCGCGAATCACCAATCCCGGTAAACGCGGACGAAATGCTCCAGCTCCTATCGGAACTGTCAAATAGCGTAAATCGCAGAGAAAATCATAAATCCGTTTAACTTTTTCAGTATCAGTTTTACAGTTTTTTACAAGTTTTTTGAGGAATTTTTCACTAGCAGGATCTATTTTGCCGGCACGATGAAACATCCGTGTTGTCCACGTGGTAAAATCTTTCCACGACTTCATGGTAGACAAAGCTAAATGAATACATATTTTTCGATAGTTGGGATCGCCGGGCAAGTATGAATAAGCCGGAATGGCATTTATCTTAAAGATATAATTTTTACTGTACTGCGTGGTGGAGTTTTCAGGAGTAATACTGGAATTGTATAACTTATAACGTAAAGGAGATTTTTTAGGAACGCGCAATTTTATTCGTGCCGCGACAACTGGAAAATGAGTTTGTAACCGCAAATCGTTATTGTAGTCTGGCAACTGTCCCGGAGCAGGCACATTTATCAGTGAAGAACGCAAAAGCAGACAACCTTGTCGTAAACCACTGAACATAACCAAATGCCTGAAATCTTTTGAATCCACGTTAAAATCAGCATAGCTTCCATCCGGATAAATAATTTTCGCGCAAGTTATTTTGCTGGTTGCACTGGCAACCACGGGTACTCTGAAAACACCAAAAACTTCTGCCGCTGAATCGCGGTTAAGGTAAATAGCCTCATTTCTGGATATCCGGGAAGAATTATCACGCTTGAGCGTTAAATCAATATCCCGTTTTATATATACCGCAGCATATTGCGGATATACTGCGGCAAGCTTGCGCGCCTCTGCAAGTTTCGCGCGAGTTTCCTTGGTAGCTGGCTGGATTTTAATTCCTTCGAGCTCCGGCGTAAAAACAGGTTTG